>Ga0114922_10001209_pt1 | contig 24697 bp, 23 predicted proteins | sample AartaG_FD_100975 | JGI IMG/M metagenome (GOLD analysis project Ga0114922, IMG submission 100975) | Deep subsurface microbial communities from Aarhus Bay to uncover new lineages of life (NeLLi) - Aarhus_00045 metaG | ecosystem: Environmental > Aquatic > Marine > Oceanic > Sediment | place... | reverse complement strand
TTTGTTTGTTTGTTTGTTTGTTTGTTAGTTTTAAATTTGAAATCATAAAACTAGAAGGATGGGAAAGTTAGAATTAAATATGATACAGAAATCTACTATGGTCAATTAACCTAGGAATTGCAGAAAAAAAAAAGAACCAAAAAAAATTAAATTAAAGAACTCTTTAGCCCACAACTTTCTTAAAAAGTCTTAAGAAGTTTTCACCAGCAAGTTTCTTTATTTCTTGATTGCTATAGCCTCTCGAAATTAATCCCTTAATTAGATTAGGAAATTTCTTATATTGGTCGAAACCATCTATTTTTGTTAAAAAACTTGCTTTATCTTCGGGTCGAAAACCTAACGCGTCCATAAACTCTCCAATCTTAATTGCCAAATTATCAGGTACTGAAAAACCGTAAAAATCGGAGCCAACCCCAACATAATCAATTCCTACAAGATTCACTATATAATCGAGGTGATCAAGCCAATCATCTATAGTGGTTGTTGTATTGCTCGTTAAAAATCCCGGAACGGCATACACGCCTATATATCCACCTTTTTCTGCAAGAGCTTTAAGAAAATCGTCGTCTTTTCCTCTTGCATGTTCGTATAAATTTTTTGCCGATGTGTGAGAAGCTATAATCGGGTCTTTAGAATTCTCTAAAGCATCTAATGACGTTTGAGGACCGCAATGAGAGATATCAACAATTGCTCCAAGCTCATTAATCTTGTTAACAACCTCGATACCAAATTCTGTTAAACCTCTATCTCTTACTGCTATACATCCAGTTCCAACCGCAATTTTTTTGTTATAGGTAAGTTGCATTATTCTGAACCCTTGCATATAATTGAGCTCAACCATGTTAATATCTTTACCGATATGTTGCATGCTTTGAACATTTAAAATTATACCTTTTTTCCCCTCTTTATGCGCTCTTTCAATATCTGCTCCCTTTAATACTTTAATAAACAAATCTGGTCGATTATCCAACATATATGTCATATAAGAGAAGTTATGAAAAACACCATCAAAGGAATAAGGTTTTGAATGCATAGGTCCAAGCGTCCAACTTACGCAAGTCACTCCAGATTCTTTCCATGCTTCGACATATTTAGAATCGTATTCCTCGTCATTAACCACATTTCTCGCAAATTGCAATATTAAAATAGGGATTATATCCCAGGGATTCATCCCTTGAGCTAACATCTTATCATTAGCCTTAATAATGTCATCTGACCATAATAAAGGCCCATGACTAAGTGTATCAATAATGATACTTGACTCTAAGATTTCATTTAACCTATTATTTATTTCGTTCATAATATACCACCTTTGTTTTGCATATTATTTAAAATTATTATGTAAATATCAAAAAAAATTAATCGGACCTTGATTTTTTGAACCTTTAAAGTTATGAATGTTTTTTAATCCAATTATCTAAGCTTTCAAATTAAAAAAAATGAAAGACTTAAGAAGTTAAAGCGTTTACAATATCTTCAAAATACTTGAAAATCGTGGAGTAGTGCCCATCGTTTGGATAAAATTTTCCTTCACAATTTGGAATTGCTTTACACACACCACGCCCCATAGCAATAGGCACAGCTTCATCCACTTGTCCATGCCATAAATACACTTTAAGTTTTGGAGTTATATCTTCAAGGCTAAAACCCCAAGGTTTTGCGTATAATTTCCCTTCGTAAATTACTCCTTTATTTCCTTGACGGAATGCTTCTGCGCTTTCTTTTATAAAAAGAGGAAGTAATTTAGGATCGTCCATAACTTCCCTATCTGGTTCTGGAAACTTTTTAATAGTTTTCCTCATTTTCTTTTCTGCTTTTTCTAAATCTTTCAACCCTCGAGATTGAAAAAATATCATCAATTTAAAAAGCCATGGTATTCTTCGAATAACAAAAGATAATCTGCGAATACTTTTTATTTCTTCTTCTACTTCAAGATCCATTGGTCCTAAACCGCTAATAATACCACAAGTCGTTAAGCGATCAGGAATTTTATATGCACAGGCTGTAGCATATGGACCTCCCCCCGATATTCCTTCAATAGCAAATCTTTCTATTCCTAAGGCGTCAGCTAGCTCAACTACATCATCTGACCAATCTAAAATAGTACGGTCTTTTTTGAAATCGGAAAGCCCCATGCCTGGTCTATCGATTCCAATAAGTCTAATATTATTTTGAATAACTCTATCCGCAAAAATAGCAACTTCTAAACGAGAACCTGGAAAACCATGGAAGTGAAACAATGGTTTTGCTTCTGGATTACCTAAATCCGCGTAACCAAGGTTCCTTCCGTCTTTTAACTTAATAGTTTGATTAACCGCTACCTTTTGTTTTTTATCGAATTTCTTATATGTCATAACCCTTCAAATTCTTCCTTATAAATTTTATATTGTTTTCATCATTAAGATTTGTAAAACTTAATACTTAACTGAATTTAGTATTTTCCTTAGAACTGTAAAATTAGATATATTTTTAACTTAAGAAAAGATTTAAGAATTATGGCACCTGATCCTCAAGTTATGATGGAGATGACATTCAGCGTTATCTATTTAATCTATATCTGTGTTATTGTAATTCTAATGTCAAAAAACATGAAAAATGTAAATCCAAAAGAAATCGTTACAGCAAAAAGAATACGATTAGCATTTTTCGCGCTATTAATAGGTGATTTAGGGCATGTAGGTGCTCGATTAATCGATTTTTTCTCTGTAGAAGTAGAAATAAATTACATTATTTTAGGAATCGGATCTCTCTTTGAAATGGTTGGTTTAATCTTTCTTTTTATACTTTTCACAGATGCTTGGCGGGTACAATTTAATCATCCGAAGAATTTACTGTTTAAAGTATTAGTTGGTATCGGAATAGTTGGATTAATTATATTTGTATTTCCTCAAAATCAATGGACAGCTCAATCAAGTCCTTACGAATGGTTAGTAATCCGAAACATTCCATGGTTGATACAAGGAGTTGTGTTATCAATATTAATATATCGAGACGCAAAAGCGGTTGATGATAAACAATTAGTTAGAATTGGAATTTACATCTTTATTTCGTATTTTTTCTATATGCCAGTGGTCTTCTTCGGAGAATTAGCCCCAATGCTTGGAATGCTCATGATAATAGGAACAGTTGTTTTTATGTTGTGGCAATATACATCCTATAGTCGCTTTTTCAAGAAGAGAGAATAATAATTTAAAAATTTACATCGGTTTGTCTCTGATTTTACTAAAATAATAAAATAGATTAATTAATGAGTCGATCAACTAGAAGATTTTTAAAAGCTTGGACATCTTTCCAAGAAGTTGCACAACGTATCAAATTTCCTCTTTCGCTAATTTGAGTTGAGCCGCGATCAGTGATCTCAATTTTTAATTCTTCAATGTTAAGCAATTCTTCAGAGAAACCGAGGTATATAGCCACTGTGTCAAATAGGACCGAAGTCTCATTTTTTTTTGTCAATATTAATTTGGGTATGATTTTTTTTTTCCATATCTCAAAATTTTCTTTGATTGATCTAACTATTAAATTGTCGCACTTCATGACTCTCTCTAAAAGGGCCCCCGTGAGCACAATATTTCCACAAGTATCCAAAGGTGTAATTGTCTTCTCCCAAGGTGCTTGAAAGACTTCTTTAGAAGCCTTAATGTTCTTTTTTATATTGAATTCCCGGAGAGGTGAATTTGAGCCCCTGTATCCAATGCGAATACTCCCATGCATCCCTACAAAACGAGAATTCTCTGTAATATTTGGATTCATTTTAAGTGCTCCTGCCACAGTTCCTAAGGGTCCAATGGCGATGAGTGTTAAAGGCTCAGGAGAATCCATTATCGTGGAACAAAGAACCTCCATACCATTTCCATAAACCGTACCGGGATATCTTGATATGTCATATTTCTTAATCCAAGGATATAACCAACCTTTTTTACGATTTTCCAGAGGTCCAATTCCTATAGGGATGTCTGTTCGACCCACAATTTCGAGAAATTTAGCAACAAGCTTGGTTTTTAGCGGAGTATTGCCAGTTGATGTTGTAATTAATTTAACATCCAATTCAGGGCACTTTAATAATAAACCTAGAGCCCAAGTGTCATCAATATCCAACCCTATATCTGTGTCTAGAATTACTGGAATTTTTTTGTCATGCATTTTTGCTATCCTAATTTTCTTTTATACCATTTTTTTAGGGTCTAAAAGTTCGTCCAAATTATCGATCTTTAAACCCATTTCTTTAATTACTACTTTACAGGTTTTACCTTCCTTATGCGCTCTTTGGGCAATTTCAGAACATTTATCGTACCCTATTATTGGAGATAAATTAGTAACAATCATTAGCATTTGGTCTAAATTCATATTGATTTGTTTAGTGTTCGCTTTTAAGCCGATTAAGCAATTACTAATAAAAGAATTAATACCCCCTATTAAAATTTCAATAGATTCAAGAACATTTACAATCATTACGGGTTTACTCATGTTCAAATCTAAAATGCTTCCATACATTTCTCCACTTGTAACAACATAGTCGTTTCCAATCACTTGAAGACATACTTGAATTAAAGCTTCAGATTGAGTAGGATTAATTTTCCCAGGCATAATAGACGACCCTGATTCGTTTTGGGGTAAAATCAATTCTGATAGACCTGCTCTTGGACCACTGCCCATCCAGCGAATGTCATTTGCCATTTTTAAAAGCGATAACGCTAAAAGTCTTAAGTTACTACTGGCATTAGCTATAGTATTATGCGAAGATATTCCCTCCGCTTTTATAGGATTAATTTTAAGAGATAAGGAAGTTATTTTTGAAAGATGGTTTACGGTCAATTTATCAAAATCTTTATGAGCATTTAAACCTGTACCTAAAGCTGTGCCACCTATTGGGATGAATAATAATTCATCCATTACATGTCTTAATCGTTCAATATTAGTTTCGATTTGTTTTTTGTATACTTTAAATTCTAACGATAGTGGTATTGGGACGGCATCTTGTAAGTGCGTTCTTCCTACTTTAACGATTTCTTCAAATTCTTCGATTTTAATGGTTAAAGTTTCTACTAATCTGTTTAAGACCGGAATTAACTTCTTTATCATATGTACAGTGGATATATGCATAGTAGTGGGTATCACATCGTTAGAAGATTGGCTCTTATTTACGTGATCATTTGGATGGATGGGATGTTTCTTACCCATAGGAAATCCTAAGATTTGAGCAGCCCTATTAGCTAATACTTCATTCATGTTCATGTTTGTTTGAGTTCCACTTCCTGTTTGATAAATATCAATTGGAAATTGATCTAAAAGCTTATTTTCGTTCAATATTTCGTTAACTGCTTGGAGAATGGCATCTCCTTTTTCTTTGTCAATCAACCCTAATTCCATATTTGTTAACAGACACGCTTTTTTAAGCTGTCCTAATGAAACGATAAATATCTTAGGGAATGTTTTTCCACTTATTTGAAAATTTTGGATTGCTCTTTGAGTATTTATCCCCCAATAAACATCACTTGGAACTTCTAATTCCCCTATGACATCTTTTTCTGTTCTAAAACTCATTTAATTCCATCATTATTTTCCTTTTTTAATAATGTAGAATGGATAAGATAATTAAAAAAAGTTTATACTAATATTCAATAAATAAATATTAAATAAACCTTTCAGTTCTCAATTAATATATCTTTTTCTATAAAAAAGAATTATATGGTTACAATGATTATTATAAAAATGCAAATCATTTTGTAATAGAATATTAGCCATTTTTAATAGGTGTTATCAGAATAGATGAGTCGTAAACTAATTTTTAAAAAGGAGAAATTTACTGTCATTGTTTGGATACTTGTTATCGGGACTGTTATTATGGGTTTGGGGTATATGTCATATTCCGCATCAAAAACCGTTAGTGGTTCTTATCAGATTTCAAGGGCTGAATATGTTGCTTCTAAGATTGAAATATATAATAACGTAGAAATGGGAGAAATAAATATTAATAATCTTCCTGAAAATTCGGTAAATATTTTAGAGGCAAATTGGAATTTTGATACACCTGAAGGTTATGGTCCAACTACGAATATCATAACTCATAGTAAGATTGGAAATATTCTAAAAATCTTCATTAACCTTCCTTATCATGAAAATATCTCAAATGTAGAGTTCGACATTTCTATTAATCCCAGTTATGAACTATATGATTTCATTAGTAATACTGGAGAAGCAAACATAAATATAAAACTAATGAATATGAATTTTAGTCGTTTTGAAATTAGTGCGACTACAGGGGATATTTATATCGACCTTACTTATATAGGTTTTCATAATGATCACCTTGTGACTTCTACAACAGGGAGAATCTGGTTAGACTATTGGGAACTTGTATTCATTGGAGGAGGTAAATTTGATGTGTTAACTGGTGCAAGTTATATTGATATTAAATGGGCACAACATATTAAATGTTATCATGATATAAACATTACAATTATTACAGATGATTACGTAAGATTTAAATTTTGGTGCCCACTCGAAGTGAGTAGAATGAGAGTTGAATTAGTAGCAACTACCGGTACAAAAATATTTTCTTCAGATGCTCCAGATTTCATCGAAGTTACCCCAGATCACTATCACTCAGTCAATATTAACGATACGAGTATAGATTTCTTAGATTTTGATTTGATTACAACTGATGGCACTGTTTGGGTTTTTATAGTAGATTGCTTTAAACCTCAAAGGTATTGTGACCAAACAATTGAGCAAAATCCTTGGGAAGTACATACTAATGGCTCCTATGTTATTCCAAGAGCAGGACATGATGTTTCAACTATTGAAATCTATAATGATACAACAAACGCACCAATTACATACTTATTGTTAGATCAAAGTTCGGATAATATTTTGGAAGCAAATTGGGATTTAATTTACTTACAGGGGCCTATGTATGGATTAGGTATAATAGAAGTTGAATTTTCACATAAAATTGTTGGAGATGTTTTAAAGGTATATATAGATTTAATCTACCAACCAGATCTAATCAGACCTATATTCCAAGGAGGATATTTAAATATCCAAACTCATCCAAATTATGGTATTTGAGCTAATATTAAAGGTTTAACAACTAATTTAAAAGAAATAGAAATAATCATTTCTCTTTTAATTAATCATATTAAGTTAAATCCTACAAATTGATAAAACTCGGGAATCAAAGAAAAGATAAGATACAAAACTGTTAACGTTATTAAAGATATCCATAAGGATTTTTCCCAGCTAATATCGATCAAGTATTTATTGAAGACAAGAATTAATAAAAACCCGGATATTGAAACAAGTTTAATCAAAAAATTATTTCCTCCATTATCAAATCGCAATAATATTAACGAATCTCCAAGAATTTGAAGTAAAAATGCCATCACGCCAAAAAATAACGGAAGTAACATAACAAGAATAAAACTAGAAAGGATTATCATATATTTCTTCTCTAAAGCCTTTTGTTTTGATTCAAATCGCAGAACCAGAGCAAAAATAATTAAGGATATAATTACTCCGATAATAACCAACCACATTATGTTGTAGAATAGATATTCAATTTGAAATAGCATATTTTCTAACCGTTTAAAAAATTATAATTAGCTTTTAATTGCATTAAGAATAACTCCTTTTTATATCTATTAAAAAGAATATGTCAACTTTAAAATATTATTAAATCAAAAGAAATTCAGTTAATATTAAATCAATTTATGATTTTGTTTCCATATAAATCCAATAAGGTTGGAGTCCTTGTGGAACTTCAGTTTCGGGATATATTTCTCTCTCTTGAAACCCTGCTGAACGATAAACTTGTTGTGCAGCAGTCATAAATCGCCCAGTATCAAGTAGGATTCTTGAACACCCGAATTCTTTCCCTTTGTTTAAAAGATGTCTTAATAGGTCTTTTCCAAATCCTTTTCTTCGATATTTTGGTCTGATATACATTCTTTTTATTACACCTGTGTTAATGTTAAGTTTTATAAAAGCACCCATCCCTACTAGATTTTTTTTTATTTTTAGTATATAGAAAACTCCTTCAGGTGGCACATAGGAAGTAAGTTCTTCAACACTAATTTTGGCATAATCTCGAATTGGTTGCCCCAGTACGGAGATTAAATCTATATCGTAGTGTTTCTTAACTTCATTGGCAATCCAAGACAAATATTCATCATTTAAATCTATTAAAAGGGATTTATGAACTCTCAAATCAATAGGAATGTACTCAATCATATGTAATCATATGTTTTTTTTTATTAATAAGTTATATTAAAAGAAGTAGAATAAAAAAAAAGGAGTTAATTCTATTTTAATTACCTTCAATGGTTAGGCTGTTAGCAAAAGAGCCACTAATATGAAACTAATAATGATACCTAGTACGATCCCTATTACGATTGCGATTAAAAAAAGGAGGATTTGTATTACTATAACAAAAACGAATGACTCGCCAAATTCTTTTTTATAAATAATCTTAACAACAATAGCTCCAATAATAATGGCAATTACTAATTCCACGATACCAAATAGAAAATTTGCTCCAAACAAGAACTCAACTATCCAACTAACTGGAATATCTGTTAATAGCCAAATTAAATTGATTACGAATGCTGTTAAGAGAGAATCGCTCCAATCTTTTTTCCTGGCTTTCCACCGCGTCACAAATATACCAATTATAAACATTGCAATTGCTAAAACAATCACTAAAATAAACGCAGTAAGAATTACTATTTCATCAGCTGTTAGAAATAACATATTTATCATTAAATTTTTGGATATTATACAATAATTTGATCTGTTTATATATAAATATAAACTTTTTATACATTATTCCCTAATGTTTAATATTAGAAGGTGAAATTAGTTAATAAAAGATGGGAGAATGATTTAATCAGAATGTTAGGGAATTTCAATTCCGCACGCAGGACAAATTATTGTATCTTTATCGATTTTATTTCCGCAGTTGTGACAATGCAATGCTTCACTTTTTTGTTTTGGGAGAGCTTTTGGAGGTGAGCTTTCTTCTATTCTTTCAAGTAAGGAAAAGAGGTTAGAAAATAAGCCGTTATACCAAGAATTTTTGAGTTTATCGACTCTTCGTATTGTTCTTGAAAGAGGTGTAGCTTCCACTCGAATCAGTGTTTTGTTGTTTTTTAAATCGTAAAAATTAATTCGAATTCGCTTCTTCCAATTCGGATCGTGGCCCGTATTGGTGTTCATAGTCCCTTGTTTAGCTTCTATAAAAGTAGGAGGAGTATGCTTTTTTATTTTGGCTTTATGTTGGCCGGTTATCCATTGCATTGCAAGCTCGAAAGCTTTATCAATAGGAATTTGAAGAGTTTCCTCATATATCACAGTAACATTCATAAGAACTATATATTATAAGTTCGTATCATCTATAATTTTTGCCATCGGATTATTTTCTCAATTACTATTTTGATAAATGTTATAAAGCTAATTCCCGTAATTTGCGAGTAACTTCTTTTTTTTTTATACCTTTCAGATCAAACCATTTATAAAAGATTAACGCACCCACACTGCAAAAAATGAATGGAATTAATCCTTGAATTATCCGAAGACCTACTAAGGCATCAAACTGATGAGAAACATCTATTGGGTCATAAATTGTGAGCGCGTGAATAATTGCTATAATAAAACTCTGAAACACTACAGAAGTGCGAACGAAAAAGTTTCTAATTCCAATTAAAGTAGTCTCGTGATGTTTTTTTAATTTCACAGCGATTTCATCGTAACAATCAGCCAAAACAGGTGATAACATAATCAAGAACAATGTTACTGATATTCCATTTAGGATGCTTGTTAAATAAAACTGAAACGCGTTCACAATAAAGAGGTTTAATAATAGACTTACTCCGTAGGAAGCTAAACCTATTACATAAGTGTTCGAATGTCCTATTCTTTTAGCTAAACGAACCCATATAGGCATTGTTAGAAAAGAAGATAATAGCATTAAAATTGAACCTAAGCTTCTTATGTGTTGTCCCTCTTGTAGAACATCATCAATAAAGTTGACTGTATTCATGCTCATAAGACCAAACGCAATCATGAATGTAAGATAAGAAAATACAGCCAACATGAAATTTTTTTGTTTTATAGCCATCTTCATAGTTTTAAAAAAGGAAATTCTTTCCGAGTTGTCATGCCCTACGATAAATCTCTCTTTTATCACTTTAGATTCCTTGGATCCAGGTATAAACACCATGAGTGAGCACGAGAGTATAATAACGCTGATAAACGCAGCGATTGTGAACGATGTTGGATTTCCGGGATCAATTACTAGTGACCAAATTGTAATTGCTAAGAAATTTGCTATAAAAGTAAAAATTTGAGTCAATATCCCTCCTTTTCTACGCGTTGTATCTCCCCTAAAATGTGCAGCAAAGGCACCAAAAGAATGCGTTTGAAGAAGAGAATACGATAAATCGTATATGAATACGAATATAATATAATATATTAGAATGGGCAATACGCTTTCAATCCCTGATACTTGAGGGGGGATAAATAGGAAGAAAAACAGGATAATTGTAGGAATCCCTCCGATAATGATCCATGGCGTATGAAACCCTCGCTTTCTGGTCCATTTAAAGGGTTTATCTGTAAGATATCCTATAAATGGGTTAATTAACATACCTAATACTATGTATAGCGTATTTGCTATTGCCATATATATTGGCCATAAAGGAACTATACTGATTAAACCAAGTTCTCCTTCGTAGAATGTCCAGACATAATTATTGAAAGCTATCATTAAAAAAGTATTCAAAAAATATCCGGTTGAAAACATTACCATCTTTATCATACTAGGATCTTCAGGTTGAGTATGATTCACATTATTATTTGAGGTTTTCATCTTTTATTTCAGAGTTTTTTCTTGATATTATTTTATTCGTTCTATTATTTATTAAAGGCTTCTCTCCCAAAAAGCAAAAAATAATGTATTGATTCAAATTTTAATTTATTAGAAAAAATTTTATTAAATACTGAGCGATTTTTAATTAATCTTGTTCCATATGAGATTCTAGTAAATGTTATTTAAAGGAGGTTATTATCGTAAGATTACTCGAATACGAGAGTAAGGAAATTTTTAGCAAGTTTGATATTCCATTAGTTAAAAATGTGTTAATTCTAAGGGGTGAAGATATTGAAGAAAAAGTTAAAGGATTTTCATTTCCAGCAATTGTTAAATCACAAATCGCTATTGGAAGCAGAAAAAAAGCGGGGTTAATTAAAATTGCTAAATCCACAAATGAGGCAATTTCACTGTGTGATGAGTATTTTAATAGAAATATAGCTGGGTTTCAGGTTGAAGCAATTCTTATTGAAGAACTCGTAACAATAGAACATGAGTATTATTGCTCAATCGCTTTAGACGCTTCAGGAAGACAATTTTACCTTATCGTAAGTAAAGAGGGAGGGATAGACATCGAAGATGTTTCCAAGGAACGCCCAGAAGCAATAATCAAACTTAATTTTTCGTATTCAACAGGATTAACTGAGAATATTGCTAGAGCCGCAGCCACTCGACTCGGTTTGTTGGGCACTTCATTACAATTAGGTATTAATATTGTTCTGAAATTATGGGAGATCGCAAAAAAATTAGAAGCTCAACTTGTAGAAATAAATCCTCTGGTAATGACTCCTTCTGGATTAATTGCAGTAGATGGAAAAATGATTCTAGATGATGATGCGGAGTTTCGTCAGCCAATCATTCAAAACTTACAAGAGAGGAAGTTAAGTGACCTAGAGAAGCTTGCGAAAAAAGCAGGTTTTTCGTTTGTTGAGCTATCCGGAGAGATTGGTATCTTAGCAAATGGAGCAGGACTCACGATGGCTTTGTTAGATGTTTTATCTGAGTTAGGTTTACAACCAGCTAATTTTTTGGATGTTGGGGGCGGAGCTAGTAAGGAAAGAGTATATAAAGCGCTGGATTTGATTTTTAAATTGCAGCCGAAAGCTGTTTTGGTAAATATTTTTGGAGGTATCACTCGATGTGACATAGTTGCTCAGGCGATAATTCAAGCTCTCAAAGATTTTTCAGATGCTCCACCAATGGTTATTAGACTAACAGGGACTAACGAAAAAGAAGGAGTTGCCTTGCTTAAAGAAGCAAACATAGATGTGATTCAAGATATTATGGGAGCAGTTAAAAAAGTAAAGGAAGTGCTGAGTGAATAGCATGTATATTAATGAGAACTCAAAAGTAATCGTTCAAGGCATGACGGGAAAACAAGGGATGTTTCACACTCAAATTATGCTTAATTATGGTACTAAAATTGTTGCTGGAGTTACACCTGGAAAGGGAGGTCAACAAGTACATGATATTCCAGTTTTTAACAAGATGAAAGAAGCAATTCAAGAAACAGGCGCAGACACGAGCATTATTTTTGTTCCTGCACGATTCATTTTAAGCGCAGCTATGGAAAGTTTAAATGCTGGAATCAACATGACATGCATTATAACCGAGAATGTGCCTGTTTTTGATATGATTCAACTTGTAGAGAAAGCTAAAGAAAAAGGATTATTTTTAATTGGTCCGAATTGCCCTGGAATGCTAATCCCCGATAAAATCAAATTGGGGATAATGCCAAACAACATGTGTCATTACGGTGATGTCGCAGTAATCTCTAAAAGTGGAACATTATCTTACGAAATAACAAAAGCTATTGGGAATAGTGATATCGGAGTTTCTGCATACATAGGTATAGGTGGAGATCCTGTGAGAGGAACTACTATGCAAGAAGCTGTAGCTTATTATTCAGAAGATCCAAAGACTAAAATAATCGTCCTTATAGGAGAAATTGGAAGCGACGAGGAGGAAAAAACTGCAGAGCTTATTAAGTACAATGTTTCTAAACCAGTTATAGCCTATATTGCTGGAAAAAGCGCTCCAGAAGGGAAAAGAATGGGCCATGCTGGTGCCATAATTTCTGGGGATATTGGAACTGCAAAAGGGAAAATTAAAGCTTTGAAAGACTCAGGAGTTTTAATTGCTAATACTCCTTGGGAGGTTCCTCAAGTGATTAAAGAAATATTATAAATTAAAGTGAATTTAAATTAATTGCTTATTATCTATAAAGTGCCCAGCTGAGCTCAAAATAAAATCCCTATTAATTCGGATCATGCTAACCCTTAAAAAATTTGATGAAACTACTACACAAAAGGGAAAAGAATCCCATATAAATCATGTAGGTAAAACTTTTATTAAAGTTGAGTTTACACTAATTATAAATATTTGACATAATAATAAAAATAAAATATAGGAAAGAGAGAAAATTGGCTCAAAAAAATATTTATGAGTATGATGCTAAGAAGATTTTAGCTAATGAACTGCCAAAGTATTACCCCGAATTCAAATACCATAACAAATTAGTGATTATTGACTGCGAGACTGACTTAGAGAAAGCAATTTCAGATAATCCTTGGATAAATACAGAAAAAGTTGTAGTTAAACCTGACCAACTTTTTGGAAAAAGAGGGAAGGCAAATCTACTTTTGCTAGATGCAAATTGTGATGAAATGAAAGATTTCTGTTATACCAATTTGGATAAAGTCTACGAGATTGGGAATGTAAGAGGTGCATTGAAGCGTTTACTTGTCGAACCTTTCATTCCTCACGAAAAAGAATATTATGTTTCTATCACAACCGAAAGAGAGGGTGATGTGATCCATTTCAGTTTCGAGGGGGGCATTTATGTGGAAGAGAATTGGAATAAGGTCATTCACATACCAATACCTATTGGAACTGATATTAAAACCTTTGATTTAGAGAATAAATTGCCAGATTTAGGAGACTCTAAAGGTGTTTTAATGCCTTTTATTAAGGGGCTTTATCAAGTGTTTGTTGATCAGGATTTTACTTTTCTTGAAATCAATCCATTCGCAATCGCTCAAGACAACAAAGTTGTTCCATTAGATGTTAAAGCTAGATTAGATGATACCGCTATGTTTCTTCACGCGGATACATGGGGGAATCCAATCAAACCGATTGAATTTCCTACTGCTTTCGGGCAAGTTATGTCTGAAAAAGAAGCGTATATACGGGAATTAGATGAAAAGACAGGGGCTTCCCTCAAATTAAAAGTTCTGAATCCAGTTGGTCGAGTTTGGACTATGGTAGCTGGAGGAGGGGCTTCAGTTATCTATACTGATACGATCGTGGACTTGGGATATGGAGAAGAATTGGGGAATTATGGAGAATATTCTGGGAATCCATCACGAGAATATACTGAAATTTACGCTCAAACCATTATAGATCTCATTACAGAAACTCCTGACATCGCAGGGAGATCAAAGTATCTCATAATTGGTGGAGGAATTGCTAATTTTACTGATATAAAAGCTACCTTTACTGGAATTGTTAGTGCTATTAAGAATTCAGTTGAAAAATTGAAAAAAGCCAAAGTTAAAATTTACGTACGAAGAGGTGGACCTAACGAAAAACAAGGACTTGAACTTATGAAGCAGGTTGGAGAGGAGACTGGCATTCCGATTGAAGTATATGATAGATACACTCATATGACTAGAGTTGTCGATTTAATAAAACAAGCAGAAGAAGCAGGAGGGGCTTAAAATGGAAGATTATGAACTTTTTAATAGGAATACTCAAGCAATAATCTACGGATTTCAGAGAAATCCTATCCAAAGAATGCTTGATTTTGATTTTGTGAGTAAAAGAGAAAAACAATCAGTAGCAGCAATTATAAGACCTACTCAGACGGCTGCAATTAGTTATCACAAGGTTTTTTACGGGAATAAAGAAATAGTTATACCTATTTATAAAACATTAGATTTAGCAATGAAAAAACACCCTAACGCTGATGTGATGATAAATTTTGCATCCTTTAGATCCTCGTATGAAACTAGTAAAGAAGCTCTTGAATCTGATACAATTCGCACAGTAGTTATCATAGCTGAAGGCATTCCTGAAAGACAGAGTCGAGAATTAATAAAGATCGCAGAAGAGAGGAAGAAGAATATTATTGGTCCAGCTACCGTAGGAGGAATTGTTGCGGGGGCTTTTAAAATTGGAAATACAGCAGGAACTTTAGAAAATATTAAACTTTCCAAATTATATCGACCAGGCTCAGTTGGCTTCGTCTCAAAATCAGGCGGCTTAAGCAACGAAATGAATTTTATGATAAGTCAAACAACCGATGGAGTATTTGAGGGCATTGCAATTGGCGGCGATAGATATCCTGGTTCAAGCTTAATTGATCATCTCATGCGATACGAAGCAAACCCTAAAATTAAAATGTTAGTAACTTTAGGTGAGATTGGTGGTACTGACGAATATGCGATAGTAGACGCATTGAAAAACGGAAAGATAACAAAACCTATCGTTGTGTGGGTAACAGGTACAGCGGCAAAACTGCTGCCTAAGGGATTGCAGTTTGGTCACGCGGGAGCTATGGCAGATAGCGCAAGAGAAACTGCTGACGCTAAAAACCGTGCATTAAGAGAGGCTGGCGCTATCGTTCCAGATTCATACGAAGATTTTGACAAAGAAATTAGAAAAACATTTGAAAATTTAAAAAAGGAAGGTAAAATTGACCCCGTTGAAGAATTCGTACCTCCAGAAGTTCCACTGGACTATAATACTGCGATTCGTATAGGAAAAGTAAGAAGACCGACCGATGTAGTAGTGACTATTTCAGATGATAGAGGTGATGTGCCAACTTTTGCTGGTGTTGGATTAGATAAAATAATCAGAGAAAACAAATCAATTGGGTATGTGATTGGACTTTTATGGTTTAAACGAGAGTTACCAGAGTTTGCTCAACAATTTATCGAGATGGTAATTAAATTGACAGCCGACCACGGTCCCGCGGTTTCAGGAGCTCACAATGCTATTATAACAGCTCGCGCAGGTAAAGATTTAATGGCGTCGCTTGCTTCAGGAATTCTCACGATCGGCCCGAGATTTGGTGGAGCAATTTCAAACGCAGCTAAATACTTCAGGGAAGCTTTGCAAAAAGAAATGACCCCCTTAGAATTTATGGGTTATATGAAAGATGTCGTGAAAATTAACATCCCTGGAATTGGCCATAGAATAAAATCAGTTCAAAATCCTGATGTACGAGTTCAATTATTGAAAGAATTTGTCTTGAAAAACTTTGAAAAACATCCACACATTGATTACGCTCTAGAAGTCGAGAAACTTACCACATCCAAAAGAAATAATTTAATATTGAATGTAGACGGATGTATCGGTATAACCTTCCTGGATTTGCTAGAAAACTTAGATTTCACTAAAGAAGAAATTGAAGATGTAATATTCAGCGAAGCTCTAAATGGATTATTCGTACTTGGGCGCTCAATTGGAATGATGGGACATGTATTTGATCAGAAACGCCAACGCGCAGGCCTCTATAGACAACCTTGGGACGAAATTCTATTTGCAGATTAAAATTTATATTTTTTTTTATAAATAATAATTCACAATTAAAAATCGGAAAGAAACATTTGATTAACTTATAATTAATCAATAAATTGTAATATCAAGAGTATTAAAAAAAATCATAGAAAAGTAAAAAGTAAAAGAAATAGGGAAAACAAAAATGGATAATATTATTGAAAATGCGAAAATCCACTTTGGGAAACTTATCAAAGAGCAGTTAGAAAGAGTAGAACGAATGAAAAAAGCCGGAGATTGGGTTGATTACACATCGATAAAACCAATTATCATCGGACTCGTTGGGGGCGATGGTATCGGACCATTTATTACAAAACACGCGCAAGCCGTACTGGAATTCTTGTTAAAAGAAGAGAGAGAGAATGGGAGCGTTGAGCTTCGAGTAATTGACGGACTAACAATTGAAAACAGAGCAAAAGTAATGAAAGCGATCCCTGACGACGTGTTAGTAGAAATAAAAAAGTGTCATGTGTTATTAAAGGGGCCCACTACAACACCAAGAAAAGGGGATAAATGGCCAAACATCGAAAGTGCTAATGTAACCATGCGTCGTGAGTTGGATCTATTTGCAAACGTTCGTCCAGTTAAAGTACCTGAAAAAAATATCGATTGGATGTTTTTCAGAGAAAATACTGAGGGAGCTTATGTATTAGGTTCTAAAGGTATAAGTATCTCAGATGATTTAGCCTTTGATTTTAAGGTTATTACAACGCAAGGAGCAGATAGGATTATCAGACTAGCCTTTGATTACGCTAAAAAGAACAATATTAACAAAGTTACAGTAGTTACTAAAGCAAACGTTGTAAAAGCTACTGATGGGAAATTTCTTGCTATAGCAGAGGAAGTGGCAAAAGATTATCCCGAAGTAGAATGGGACGATTGGTATATCGACATTATGACGGCTAAGCTAGTAGATCCAGCAAGACAAAGCCAATTTAGAGTATTTGTTGCTCCGAACCTTTATGGGGATATCATTACTGACGAAGCCGCTCAGATTCAAGGAGGCGTTGGAACTGCGGGCTCTGCGAACATTGGAAAACAATATTCTATGTTTGAAGCGATTCACGGTTCAGCCCCCCGTATGGTAGAAGATGGTAGGGCACAATACGCTGATCCTTCAAGTATTATCAAAGCAGCGGCTTTACTTATGAACCATATAGGATTTGTTGAAAAAGCGAAAAAGCTCGAAATGGCACTTGAGATATGTGCAACGCTAGAAAAGAAAATAACAATTACTGGCCGAAACGACGGAGCTACTGGCGAAGAGTTCGCAAAGTATATCATGGATACACTTACAGATCCACAATTAGAAGAACATTTTAAAGAATATAGTAAATAATATGAATTACTAAAAATATAACGATAACATTCAATTGAGTAAATTTTAACTTTTAATCTTTTTATTTTTTTTTTTTTAAAAAGTCCGATCCTTCCACCTGACCTTATTATAGAGAAATGTGATTCGCGTGATCACTCCTTTAGCAAGGAAATCAATAATCACATTATGAAAATCCTAGAGACGTTTGGAATAGATAATCTTGGAAGTATTGTCGAATATGATTATGATCCATACACCGCATGGTGGGCCAGTCGCATTATCATAACTGGTGGTGCATCGAACATCCTTGGTTTGAGGTCCTTGCTCATTAGAGAGCTAGCTAAAAAGACTTACTGGTTGTGAAAAAGCACCCTCATGTCCTTTAGTGGATGTAAGTTTCAGAGACATCGCCTTTACAATACGTAATGTCCCTCTCGAAGATACACCTGGAACATGGTTGGGAGCATCGATAGAATCCAGCCTTAAAACATTCAAAGAGTGTTTTGTATCAAAAGAGATGTATTCAAATAATACGGATATAATTTTCACATTACACCATGAAAAAATGTGGACATCTATACTCAAATAAGAAGGATTTTATTCGATGTATATATCTCTATTTTTTAAATTCTCTAAAACATAATTTTCTTTATCATTGAGAATGGGATTATTTTTTAAATCTAAATCCTCAAGTAATTCAAGTTTAAGCAAAGATTCAGGTAAATTGGAGATTTTATTATTAAATAGATATAATCGAATTAGAGATTTAAGGTTGCCGATTGATTCAGGTAAAGTAGTTAACTCATTTTCCATCAAATCTAAAATTTCAAGATATGCAAAATTTCCTATGGATTTTGGAAGGATCGTCAATTTATTCTTTTTTAAACCCAAATATGTTAATTGGGAAAGATCTCCTATAGAATCTGGAATATTAGTTAATTGATTACCCGATAAATCTAAAAAATTAAGAACCTTGAGTTTATTTATTGATTCTGGAATTTCTGTCAAATTACTATCTACGAAACTTAATCCAACTAGATTTTTAATCGCCAATAAAGATTCAGGAAAAGCGGATAAATTGCTATTACTGAAATCTAAATGAAATTCTGACAAATTTTTCATTGATTCTGGAAAACATTCAAATTCTGTGTCAAAAAGCGCTAAAAATTCAAGAGAACTTAAGGATCCTATTGATTCTGGAAGATTTTTTAGTGGGTTTCCATCAAGCAGTAATGAATCAAGATTTTTAAGCTTTCCTATAGAATTTGGAAGTGAAGTTATTTGGTTCTCTCTCAATTCGATTAATTCTAAAGATTTTAAGTTATCTAAACAATTTGGTAGATGAGTAAGTTGATTATGTGCTAAATACAAAAATTTTAGCGATTTAAGTTCACAAATAGAATCGGGAAGGGACTCCAACCGATTATAAGATAAATCAAGATATTCTAAATTATCAGAATCTTCTAAACACTTGAGATCTTCTAAATTTGTTAACCCAATATTTCCTAATTGATAGCCTATATAGCCATCATGATCCTCCTTTAGGAAATACTTCTCTCCATTAACTTCAATAAAATTTCCTGTCATATAGCTCTCAATTAATTATTATTTGAAAAAAAAATTGAATTTTTTGATACCATTCAAATCTAATGAATACTATAATTGTTGAATACTTAATAAAAATGCTTGTCATTCCCGTAATTTCTATTATTTTTTAATTTAAGATTTTATAATTTCGATGATAAAATACAATTAGAAATCCCAAATTAATTATTAAAAGAATGTAAAAAACATTATTAGAGTGATTTGTATATATGAAGAAAAAGAAAGTAAAAATTGTTTTGTTCTTATTATTTTGCTAAACCTAAATATTTTAAAGCTTTATTCTTAATTCTCTCCATCGTGGGAGTATCGGTAGTTTCTTCTAGGTAGTTAATTGTAAGGGTTAATTTTCCAGCGACTGTTACTGCGGGAATAACCAGTTCGATGTACGGAGTACCTGAAGTTACAAATATAAAACGATCTAACTCTAATGATCCATATTTGGTAGGATAATCTAGAAGACCAAGATTGGTAATAGCCAGAACAGGTAATTTAGGAATTTGCTTTTTTGCCCTCTTATTTGCTATATTCTTCTCATCATTGCAGTAAGTATGAATTTTTTCATATCTACTAAAATTTGAGGGAACAAGATTTCCAAAAAATGTAAATTGACGGGCATCTACCATAGATTGATCAACGATCTCTGTAATCGCAGCAAATTGAAATATTTTTTTAATATAGAGATTTTCTTTTGCTTTATCATTGTAAATTTTAGCATTCTCCCAAAAACCTTTTTTTGGATTATATGAGAATTCAAGCTCAAATCCTGAAATATAAACTCCAAAATTTTCACCTATGGGTTTACTATAGCGCTTTCGTGTGTTAACAGGAACCATAATATTTCGTTTTCCTCCTTTAAATGGTCCTCGGATAGAATTACGCGCTGCTAGAAAAGCTGTATTAAGAGCTGAATTCACAGTTAATCCATGTTGCCTACAGTTGTCAACGAGATTTGATGTTTCTTCTTCACTTAATTCCACTGAGATGATATTAAAATTATAGTTGTCCAAAAATGCTCTGAAGATATTATCCTCATCCTCCTCGTCAAAAATGACTTTTGATTTTTGCCACTTTTTATTCAAAGTATTAATTGCGAACTTTATGGCTTTTCCAATTTTAATATCTATTGGAAAATTATCTGGAGTTGCTAAGGGTGGCTCTGGCATCTCTATTACTTTTCGATCAGGATCACCAACGTACAAAAGGAGATCACGAGCTAAAATTGCCAAAGAGGTTCCATCACATATCACATGATGACAAATTATAAGAATTTCAGAAATTTCGTGTGATTGCAATAATACAAAACGAGCTAAAGGACCTGTAGCTAATTTAAAGCGAATTTTGTATTCATTCAAGAGTTCTCTATTCCAATCTTCATCTGATGTTCGTTGAACTACTCTTAACGGATTTTCAAGAACTTTTTCATTTATATACCATGGTTCATTGTTTTCATCAAGATAAATTCGGGCTCCCACCAATGGATGCTGTTGCCTTACTTTATTTAATGCAATTCTTAAATCATCTTCTGAGATAAATCCTTTGACTCGAGCGACTATAGATATAGTTTGATTAGGAGACCTAAAAAATCTCCTCTCAAAGGAGTTTAGTTTTCTTTTCAATTTTTTATATTGCGTAATTTTTTACACCTCATATTTTATTCTTTCATTGATTCTGAACTTTCAGAAAAAGTGAAAGTCAAGATATAATAAATATTTTGAGTATAAAAATGTTTTCATTATTTGTGAAATTTCACATTTTGTAAAAAGCTTTTTATATTAGAAAAACTATATTATCATTAAGAAATGCCTACAAATAATAAGAATAATCACATTTACGACAAAAAGATCAGGAATTATGAAAAGGAAGTCATAAAATTCTTTGTAGAATACGGAAAAAATAAAAGATCTGATATTGAATCTCATATTCTTGCTTACATTTTATTGCGCGAAGGACAATGGTTAACTCAAGAAAACATTAGAGAATTATCACTCATTTTTTATGAAACTGAATTTAAAAAAGGCATTTCACAGGGTTCTATATCCCAAATTCTAAATAATTTCGTAGAATATAGCGTTCTAAATAAAAGAAAACTTGAGACTAAAAAGAACGCTTTTGAATATTCAATGTCAGGAGCTTTTAATCAAGTAATGTCTTCTGCTATAGGATATGGAATAGAGGAGTTGGAGAAGTATATCTTGTTCTTGAAGAAAAAATTAGCCTCTTTGGAAAAAATTGAATATAAAAGTAATGAAGTTGAATTTCTAAGAGTTAGGCTAAATGAAAGAGTAAAGGAATTAATAGAATTCTTTATTTTTCATAAGGATCTCTATGAAGAAATATTCAAGATACCCAATAATAAAAAGAAAAATATTAGTAAACCAGAAGATCTAAGTGATTTTCAAATTAAGAAGTCTCTTAGAGAAATTGAAAGAGATATTATTGAGTTTATAATAAATTGTCCATTATTCAGGTTTGGAAAGATGAAAGGCGCTCATTACCCTATTATTGCTTATTTCTTTACTAGGAAGAGATTAACTCAAGAAAAACTAAAAGAACTTACAGGTTTCTCTGCTGGAATGGTTTCTGAAGGTTTAAATTATATGCTTCAGGAAGGGTACATAAATTTAGATAAAGTTAAAGGTATTAGAGTACGGTATTACGAATTAAATTCAATTGCCTATTATAATTATCTACATCTATTCCGGATCGTCAAATCAAATTCTGAATTATTTACAAGGTTAGATGCTATAAGCAGTGAAATAAAAACAAAAAGAACTGAGCTAAAAGATATAAATGGATATCGCATTATAAATAAGCGAGTTAAACAATTTTTAAATGCAAAACCCGTGGTTGAGAAATTATTAATATCATTCAAAGATGCAATGGAAAGGTTTAAACATAAACCACAATAAAAAAAGAAGGAAATATAAAGAATTAGTATTATGAGGGCAATCAAAATAATCAGTGAAATTAAGGATTAAGCGGGTCTATATAGTAGAAAAAACAATTTTTAAAATTCTTTTGATGATGGTGGGTTGTCATTCCCGTAATACTTTCAATAAATATTATTACAAATCCAAAATTAATTATTATAATAATGTGAAAAACACTATAAGAATGGTTTGTATTTATGAAGAAAAAGAGAGTTGTTATAATCGGAGCCTTAGGTATGGATTTTCACCTGTTTAACACCGTCTTCAAAGATAATGAAGAATACGAGGTAATTGCTTTTACTATTGCTGGAGAGCAGAATGTAGGCACAATTGAAGGGGCGGAAAGGAAATATCCGGCGGAATTAGCAGGTAAACTATATCCAAAAGGCATTCCAATGCTTCCCGAAGAACACATTGAAGAAATAATTAAACTTCATCAAATAGATGAGGTGGTGTTTGCATATTCTGATGTTTCGCACGAAGAATTAATGCATAAAGCATCTAGAGCGCTATCTGCTGGAGCTAACTATCGTTTGATATCGGGAAAATTCACCCAAATTAAATCTAAAAAACCCGTTGTAGCAATATGTGCTGTTAGAACTGGATGTGGTAAAAGCCAAGTTTCTAGAGCAACTTATAGGTATTTAATGAGCAAAGGTTATAAAGTTGTAGCAGTAAGAGAACCAATGCCTTATGGAGATTTGATAAAACAAAATGTTATGCGTTTTGAGAAGTACGAAGATTTAGATAAGTTTGATTGCACGATCGAGGAGCGGGAAGAGTACGAACCTTACAATGAACAGGGACTTGTGATTTATTCAGGAGTAGATTACGAAAAAATTGTTAGGGAAGCAGAAAAAGAAGCGGATGTAATCATCTTTGACGGTGGAAACAACGAGCTATCGTTTTATGTTCCAGATTTACTTTTCATCGTAGTAGACCCATTAAGACCGGGACACGAGATGAAATATCATCCCGGCGAAGTAAACGCCCGATCTGCCGATGCGTTCGTCATTAATAAAATGAATAACGCTAAACCAGAAGATGTGAAAATCGTTGAGAATAATTTAAACGAATTAAATCCTGACGCAACAAAAATATATACAAATTCGGTTGTTACTATCGAAGGTAATCCTGATTTAAAGGGCAAAAAAGTAATTGTTGTAGAAGATGGGCCAACTTTAACGCATGGTAGTATGTCGTACGGCGCGGGATTTGTTGCGGCAACCAATAGTGGAGCTATAATTATAGATCCAAAACCTTATGTAACAGGTACTATGAAAAAAGTATTTGAAGAATTTCCACAGATCACACAGATAGTTCCAGCCATGGGATATAACGACCAACAGATTAAAGACATGGAAGAAACTCTAAATAAAGCTGAATGCGAAATTATAATTGATGGCAGCCCTATTGATCTTGAAAAATTAATTAATAGCAATAAACCTATCATCAGAGTCTCTTATGATATTGAACCTGTCAAAAGTCCAACGATAGAAGAAGTCTTAGATAAATTTATTGAAAAATTTTTATAAAAATAATATTTTAAATTTTAATATGTAAGAAGGGAAGATTACTCAAGATATCAAAAATCTCTTTTTTCATAAGTTATTTATTTTTTCAGATGGTGGAAAATGTCTCCATGCCATATATATACTTTAAGTTTGGGAGATATATCTTCTAAATAATACCCAAATAATTTGCATAGGTTTTCCCTTCATGATATGCTCCTTTACTATCTTGTCGAAGTGCTTCAGCTACTTTCTTAAGAAATGTAGAAAGAATTTGAGGATCAGTAAGTACTTTTCTATCAGCTTCAGGTAGTTTTTTCATATAAATTTATTCATATTATTGTCTAATTTTTCTAAGTAGTGTATAAAACATCTCATCTATTACTTAAATTATGATAGGTTTATATAATCGAAACTATTTAACTTCTTATTGATGATATTAGCTGCAAAGCTAAGGAAATCTTTACAAAAATGTTTAAAAAACAGGGATAAATTAATGTGTAAAAATAAAAAAATCAAAGTAAGAGTTGCATTATTATTAATTCTGGCGATTTTTTTTTCAAGTCCTTTTATATTTTTAAAGACAAGCCAATCTGATGATGAAGCAAGAGCATTAGATGAGAGAAGTATCAGAAGTGCTAATAGCATATGGAGCTACACTGCGGGAGATGGTTTATTTTCGGTGGCAATCTCCTCCGATGGACATTACATTGTCGCAGGAGGCCATGATAACAAGGTGTATCTCTTCGATAAAGCCAGCCCCACCCCCCTATGGAACTACACGACGGGAGGTTGGGTACGTTCGGTGGCAATCTCCTCCGACGGGCAGTATATTGTCGCGGGAAGCGATGATGATCATGTGTATTTCTTCAATAAAACTAGCTCCACTCCACTATGGAACTTC
>Ga0114922_10001208_pt1 | contig 24727 bp, 24 predicted proteins | sample AartaG_FD_100975 | JGI IMG/M metagenome (GOLD analysis project Ga0114922, IMG submission 100975) | Deep subsurface microbial communities from Aarhus Bay to uncover new lineages of life (NeLLi) - Aarhus_00045 metaG | ecosystem: Environmental > Aquatic > Marine > Oceanic > Sediment | place... | reverse complement strand
TCGGTGATAATACCGGCCTCGAAATTTCTTTTGTGTTCGCTCTTGGCCCCCATGCCCGCGCCGGTAAGATTGGCGCTGCCGGTATAGGCGAAACCGCCGTCGATGATAACGGCTTTAAGGTGAACTCTCGGGCATAAGATTCGTTCCATCCCGTCTATCAGGTTTGGGTAGTTATCAAAATCCTTTCGAAAGGCCGGCCCGGGTTCTTTGGCGTGCAGGAGTCTTATTTCAACGTTTTTTTTAACCAAATCGGACAAAATCTCGAGAAAAGGCACCATCCGGCCTTGCTTTTCGACATATAGGTCTTTCAAATCGGATGTCGCTATCCAGACGAACCTGCGGGCTTTATCGATTCGCCCGCAAAGCACTTTTTCGTATATGTCCCTGTCGGTAATAAATTCAAGCATTTCTTTATTCTCAACTCGATATCTTTAATTCGACATACTATATTCGATATATTAAATACCGGATACGAAATTTATTATCTGGTTGATGTTTTGACCGAATCTTGTTAAACAAATACGCCTATGCCGGACAAAAATAAAAAGTATCGTATCTTTATCAGTGCCGCCGAACCAAGTGCCGATGCCCATTGTGCGGGCCTGATAACTGCTTTGAAGGATAGCGGTTATGACATTGAATTTATCGGTGTGGGCGGTGCGAAAATGGCTGAGGCGGGTTGCGAGTTGCTTGAGGCGACCGTCGGCAAGGCCGTAATGATTTACAAGGCCTTCAGTCATATTGGACGTTATTACAAATTGATAAAGCGGTTAACGGGTTTTATCAAGAGCAATAAGGTGGATTTGGTTATTGTCTGCGATTCCCCTGCATTTAACTTTCACATCGCAAAGGCCGCCAAAAGGGCCGGAGTAAAGACGCTTTTTTATGTTGCTCCGCAGCTTTGGGCCTGGGCAAGCTGGCGAATTTATAAGCTTCGCAAATACTGTGATAAGCTTTGCTGTATACTACCTTTCGAGCAGGATTGGTTCCGCAAAAGAGGCATGGATGTGGTTTTTGTGGGCAATCCGCTGTTTGATGAATTGGAGATTAATTCAGACCATTATAAAAGATATGTTGATTTTGAGCCCGAGAAAGCCAGATTTGCCCTTATGCCCGGCTCTCGTACCGCTGAGATCGAATCGCTCTGGGGCCCGATGCAGCAGATAGCGCTGCGCATAAAGGAAAAATACCCGGTAGCAGGATTTATTACGGTAGCTGTAGATAACGAACGAAAGCAACTGCTGAAAAAAACGCAAATCGGCGGTTTTGAGTGTGAATACAATATCGGATCAGTTAGCGAGACTGCCGGCGCTGTAGATTTTACGATTGTTACAAGCGGCAGTGCAACGCTGGAGGTTACAGCGGCCGGCTGTCCTATGGTGATAATGTATCAATCCAGCAGGATTCTATGGCAGTTGGTGGGTCGATGGCTTATAAAAACGAAATACTTGTCTTTAGTCAATATCTTAGCGGGTAAAGAATTAGTGCCGGAGTTTATGCCGTATTTTACCTTTGTTGAGCCGATTGTGGAAAGCATTGAGGGATTATTGCGAGACAAGGACAAGCTGACTCAAATAAGTGGTGAGCTTATTAAGTTAGCTGAGCCGTTAGCTGTGAAAGAAGCCCGCAAAGAGGTAGCAAAGATAGTTCTTGAAATGCTGGATTAGGCATTAATGAAAAAATAACTTGGGGGGGAAATTTTGTGTAATTTAACAAGTTTGAGAATTTAACTTGTAATTATTAACTAAACTTTTGCAAAATTGCAAAATTGAACTCCAAATGGGCAATCTGACGACAAGTATTGATAGCAGGACACATTACAAAATCATGGAGGATACGCTTATGCCAGCTATCGTGGAATTTCCAACAGTCGTCAAACAAGCTCTGCAAGAATTTGGCTCGCATTTTACCAACGAGCCAGAACGCCAACATTTCGCTGAGTACCTTACCGGTTTGATGATAGCTAATCACAAAAATGTCTCGGCAATCAATCGAGAGTTTGCTGTCACTACAGACCAATCCTGTCTTAACCGCCGGATTACCGCTTCGTTAAGAAGGAACAATGCCGGCAAGAGAATATAGCCTTTATAGCCCACAATCACTATTTTCGTCAGTTGGTCGATTGGGTTGTTGACATGTACGCGCCATGTAATTTACTTGAACGGGCAGGAAAGCTTGTAAAATAACAACTATACGCAAAGTATTTTATCATAAAGCTGATAGGCTAATGTCTGTGGCTTCTTTTGTAATTCTGCCAGCTCCGACCAATTTGTGAATGCGTGCACGAGCTACTCATGTATTTGACAGCATAATGTGGCTGTCCCTAGAACATTTAAGCTGTGCGGAGCCGGTTGTCAGGGTGGGTTGCCGCGGCGTCTTTAACAAGAATGAAATCCATGTGTTAATAATTAAAATAAGGACATTTGGAAATGATTTTATGGATTGATTCGTATTCTGATGGTTGTAAAATGTTGAGAATATATGTGATGGTTAACAGCAGGAGTAACAAGTTACATGCTAATAGCCGACATGAGACATTATCTTGGGAAGGATTTAAGCTTTATTAAGCTGCCCTCTCCTGCAACGAGAATGAAGCAAAGGAGCTTATCGCGTGTGTTGTCACTACGGAAATCTTCGATATTATGAAGAACAAAGAGGAATTCGACCGTCAGAGATATGTTGATGCCCTGAATAAGCTTCCACAATTGTCCTGGGATTAGCGGTTTTTGCCGTATCAAGGAGTCAGAAATGCCCTATGTTTCCTTTTATGAACATTTTCCTGAAATAGCGGAACGTGAAACCCGCACTTTCACTATACTTGAAAAATCATCCTCGGGCATTCCGCCGGGTCAATATGCACTTGTTGAAATGTATTGTGATGAGCGTGGATGTGACTGTCGCAGGGTTTTCTTCTATGTGATTTCGTCATCAAAAAAAGACGTGGGGGCGGTTATTGCCTATGGGTGGGAGAGGCCGGAATTCTATGCAAGATGGATGGGAGATGATGATCCTGAAATCATAAAGGATTTGCAGGGGCCCATACTCAATATGGGCAGCCCACAGTCAAGTTTGGCGCCGGCGATTCTGGAGATAATGAAGGGTATAATTCTCCAGGATAGTGCATATATTGAAAGAATCAAAACCCATTATAAGATGTTTCGTGACAAGATCGATAGAAAACGACGCTTGAAGCGAAGAAGGGGAAAAAAGAAACGAAAAAGACAATTCCCAGTTCAGCTATAGTGTGTTTTTAATATGGTTTGTCAAGCTGAGTATAGCGAACCTGAAGTCAGCTATAAATACAGGTGATTTTTATGAAGAAGTTTGACGCATCGGTTCCGAGAAAGATGTTCTGGTCGACAGACGTTGGTGGTACGGATTTTTGTCCGCAGTGTCATGGCAGACTGGAGAATGAAAGTCACAGCTATCTCCTACTGGTGCGGGAACCGGGTGATTTTCAACCATTCATAGTAGGCAATAATGATGGCTATTTTTGTGCATGCTGTCCTATAGTAGTTCTTGATCATGAGGCTTTTGCCGAAAGTGCGCTTGCAGGCAACCCATCAAGCTGTAGTTTTGAGTTCACTGTACCAGGGATAATTGATCTTGATGCCATCCCCGAGGAAAATGCCAATATCCCTATTGGTGATGAAGACAATCCGGTTCCATTGATGAGGTTTACGAATTACCGTGACACAGAATCAGCAAAGAGGAAGCGGGTAAGAGGTAAAATAGGCAAAGCACGCCGTAAACGTAACAGGGGCAAACACGCAAAACATTCCAGCAAAAGGAAATAAATATTCCGGCAGGTAAAGAATGATCACTGCCCAGCCGTATATGTTGCTCAGGCGTGATAAGGAGAAATTGCCGTGGCTAAGGCAAAGGAAGACCCGGAACGAGAACATCGTATCAGCATGGAGCTATATTTATAGAAGAGTTAAGGTCGGATACTTGGTTATGGAACGAAGCATAATGGCAAAAGGTAACAGGGCCGCAAAACTATCCTGGCAGGGGAAACTCATAGCTGTTCAGCCCCGCATCCGTTTACTTCGGTCATTTGATCAGCGAAATCATAGTTATCTTGGCTATGTCCTCAGAGTCAGAGGTGTAATTGATGACCAGGAGCAGGAATTCCTCGTAGGTATTGGAAAAGGGGCCCAGGCAAAGCATGGGTTCCGTGTTGGAGATGTTGTATCCGGACAGTGTCTGCCTGTTGAGGATAACCGAACAGAGACGGTTGAGTTTTATAAGGCCAGTGGGCTGAAGGTTTTGGAACGTCAAGTGGAAGAACAATGGGAATCTCCGCCGTGGCTTGGTGTTCCTCCGGATCTGCCGACGTATCGACAAAGGGGGCATCGAAGGCTTGATGCACGCACTTATGAAGCCAGGTGTAAAAGCTGCATATGGGGCTGTAAGATGGCGGTTGAGATGATTATTGACCAGTGGAATCCAGGTAGGAAAAAGTATCGATCTGAAACGTTTTGCTATGGTCCAAAGTCCTGTTCTTTTTATAGAGCCGGACCTACCCGCAAGGTACCGGGGCGAAAAGGTATGAGCTGGACGGAAGAGGATTGGGTTGATGAAGATGCGACATCTCATCGTTCTATGGACGAATGAGTCGGGGAAAATCACGTCATAACAGTTGTCCATTCAACTTCTGCTTCATAATCCGGCCCATTTTGAATTTAACTGTGCGCTTGGCAGGTACATCGACGGGTTCAAGTGTTTTTGGATTTTGTGCTTTTCGTGCTCGTCGCATCTTTGTTTCGAAGACGCCGAAATCACGGAATTCTATACGATTGCCTTTGGCAAGCTCAGCAATGATTTCATTGAGGAAATGTTGAAGTATAGGCTTGACTATTGTGCACGTTGTATTGTTACTTTGGGCAATTCTGTCCACGAGATCTTTTTTTGTTATTGTTGACATGGATTAACTCCCTGAGATTGGGGCTCTTGCCATTAAATTTGCACGATGTACTGGCAGTAGTTTAATAAACAGGAAGGCAATAAGCAAGCGTTTTGTGATTTTCGTCTTTTGAGATACGCGAAAATCATCAAAGAGATTGAAGATTCACCGTGATGGACAAAAGCTGATCAGCGACGGTATCACTGGATTCTCAGATGGTACGGCACCAGCAATAAAAGATATGGCAAGGTTTTCAGGACCAGAATCCGCCAGCATGCGGGTATGGCGAAGTGTACTTTGCATGATCTTCGCCGTTCTGCCATTACGAACTGGGCCCAGAAGTTACCGATTCAAGTAGTTCAGCAGCTTGCAGGACATTCGGACATTTCTACTCTACAACGAGAAAGTACTATCTTGCCGTGCGGTCAGAAGTTCTTGCCTCGGCAAAGAAGCTGTTGAACAGCATTTTAACCCAGGCGTATGACGACTGACACCATAATGACATTTTTGGTGGTTTTTTGCCGATTTTTCTGGAAAACTAATTGACAGCACCAATTGGAAATTGTTATTTTGTAAGTGGTTAGAGGATTTTGGCGGCGTAGCTCAGTTGGTTAGAGCATGGGATTCATAAGCCCAGGGTCGTTGGTTCGAGTCCAACCGCCGCTATTAAATCGAAAAGTGAAGAGAAAACGGTAAATCATTTTGCCCCCATCGTCTAGTGGCCTAGGATATCAGGTTCTCATCCTGGAGACAGGGGTTCGACTCCCCTTGGGGGTATTTTTTGCCTTCAGCAAAAAATAGAGCAGTTGAGCATTTGAACAGTTGAACAGGTGAAAATGCGAAACTGCGGTCTACTGCTCGACTTCTCAACTGTTCAAAATGAGGTTTCAAAATGCCTTTTATGTTTGAAAATCTCGAAGTCTATCAGAAATCCGTTGACTTCGCAGAGAAAGTCATAAACTTTACCGATGAATTTTCTAAAGGATATTACTTTCTGGCAGATCAGCTTAACAGAGCATCTCTTTCAATAGCAACCAATATTGCCGAAGGCAATGGCAGATTTACAAAAAGGGATAGACGAAATTTCTTTATCATAGCTCGTGGCAGTGCACAGGAATGTGTTCCTCTTTTGGAAATTGCAAAACGAAAGCAATTATTATCCGAAAACACACGTTCAGAGATGTTCAATCAGCTTGAAATAATTTCTAAGATGATTTCCGGCCTGATTAACGGCTTAGAAAAAAGAAAAGCATAACATCAAAACAGGTTACTGTCCCGATACAAAATTTCTTAAAATCGATATGAAATTACAACAAACGGAAAAACAGAGGTTGAAAAAACTCCAGATGATGAATATCACAGATAATGAAAAATATATGAAGACTGCTATCCAGCAGGCCCAAATAGCCGCCGAAAACAACGATGTTCCGATTGGGGCGGTAATCGTCTATAAAAACCAGATAATCGGAAAGGCATATAACCAGCGAGAGCAGCTCAAAGACCCGACAGCCCACGCAGAGATTATCGCCCTGACGCAGGCGGCATCTTTTATAGAAAGCTGGCGCTTAAACGGTTGCACGATGTACGTTACGCTGGAGCCTTGTCCTATGTGTGCCGGAGCACTCGTTCTGGCAAGGATGGACAGGCTCGTTTATGGCTGCGATGACCCGAAGACAGGCGCGTGCAAAAGCCTGTATAATATTGTGCAGGATGAAAGGCTAAACCACCGACTTGAAGTTACAGGTGGTGTTTTAGCCGCCGAATGCAGTAAGCTGCTCCAGGAATTTTTCCAACGCCGCAGATTCGAAAATAATCAGCAGTGACAAGAATAACAATCAATGAGTCGGCTTAACACCTGTGCGACAGCCCAAGGTCAGAATAACAACACCAAATGTCACATTAATCGGCCCTTCCGTAAGGCTCCAGTAGAGCGGCATCCCTCCGAGAAGGTCAATAATAAACAAAGCCGCACCGAATATTAAAATGACAATACCAAGATAACACAGAACTAACCGGTGCCGATGAAGGTCAAATGAAGCAAGCCAGAAAAGCCCCCCAAGAAGCGCATAGAACCCCGAAGTAGAGCGTGCAAGGTACCCTACTATTGGTTCAGCCGGTAGCTCACCCATCCCAAGTCGTTGGTGAATAGTGTTCATCCAGGAGTAGGGCATAACAACAGCAACGATAGCAAGAAGTGCAGCAGAACCAATAATTCGCAGAAACAACTTAAAGAATCGTTCTTGTTTGGCCATATTCTACAATCCAAAATCAGTTATGTAGATTATTCCCAGCGCTATAAAAAAATTCGAAATACAAACTAAAAGCGACACTATTGCTTAATCCAGAACACATACACCGGTTTTATCGCGCATATTACTAATAACAATACGAACCACCAGATACTCAAATCCATTATATCAGGTATTAGCTTGGCTGTGACAAGAGCAAAAAACATAGCGGCGCCCTGAGCTAATTTTACGTCTATTATGTCAAACTTTTTCACTCGCCGAGTCATGTCTTCTAAAAGTCCCATTTTTTTATCCTCTATATATTATTTTGACATCAAACACACAATTTTAAACCGTCTTACAATTATTGCTCAGCAACTACTTTTTATCACTTGTTTTTAACAGTCTCGCTCAACTCAGCAATGCGAATCTCCAGCCTTTTTATTTCCCGGCTGATACTGTTTTTGTGCAGCATTTGCCAGTAGATATTTTTCCTGAGTACAACAAACTGAATACAACAAATAAAAATAACGGCATACATAATTTGCAATTGCATTTCATCGGTCTCAAAGAATTTGAAGGCACAAAAGACAGCGAGAACTATAAAAACCGAGGAGTAAGCTACGTGGGCAAATAGACTGGAGAACATTTTTCTGCTGTATAGTTGCCCTACCATCGACAAGAGATTGTCTTCTTTCGACTCATCGTAAGTATCTTCAATTATTTCCTTAATCTGTTCGTCGTTCATTTTTTACTCCTTATGTTTATTCTAAATACTGCTGGCAAAGTTTTTTCAGCTCTTTTCTTGCATTGTGAAGCCGTGATTTAACGGTCCCCTTTGGAATTTTTAATGCTGCACTCACCTCCGGAACGGAAAGCTGTTCAAAGTAATACAAGCTTAGAACCACTTTTTTTCCGAATTCTAATTTGTCCAGCAGCTCCTTCACGCCTGTGTCTTTTTTCCGGCTTGTTTGTTGTTCTTCAATTTCCTCTATGCTGACCTGTTTGACAGCTTTACTTTTTCTTATCCAGTCAATTGATTTATTTGTTGTTATTCTGTATGCCCATGCTTTGAAACGTGCAGGATCATGTAATTTTCTAATACCTTTTATGATGCTCAGCCAGCTCTCCTGGGTTATGTCCCACGAGGCCTCGGCATTTCCAGTCAGATTATAGGCATATTACCAGAGACGCTTCTGCCAGCGTGAAACTAATATTTCCATGGCCTTAACACTGCCGCTCTGGCAGTCCATTACAAGTATCTCATCAACAAGTTGTTCTACCGACCTGTACACTCTATCTACCTTAGTCTGTCAAAACTGCTATGCGGTTCACTTTTTTCCCAAAAAAATCGTTATATGATAAATCCATGACCTTACGGCTAATTATAATTGCATACTTCTCATTTTTCCGCTATATATATTGAAGACAAAATTAGAAAAATCAAAATCTTATATTGAAAGAAAAAACTCAAGTACAAAAATAAATAGAAAATAACCAATATTAAATGTCAATGGAGAGGTGTCGGAGTGGCTTATCGAGCAGCCTTGGAAAGGCTGTGTAGGGCTTGTCCCTACCGCGGGTTCGAATCCCGCCCTCTCCGTTTATTTGGATTAGGCCGGAAAGGAGTTGTAGTATGACACGGAGACATCAAATAAGAAAGTTGCAAACGGTTATTCTTTTGTCAGCAGCATTAGTCTTTGCAGGCTGTGCCTCTGAGCCGGCGAAAACAAATGATGATGCTTTTACCTCTGCCGGACGTAAGAACCGAATACGCCTCGAGCACGTTGCAATCAATGTCGAGGACCCCGCCGCTATGGCAAGGTGGTATAGCGATAATTTGGGGATGAATGTCGTCAGGGAAGGCCCACCCCCGGCCAATATGCGCTTTATTTCCGACTCCGGCGGCAACATGATGCTGGAGCTTTACAATAATCCGCCGGATGAAGTACCTGATTATCCATCTATGAATCCCCTGTCTCTTCATATCGCCTTTATGGTTGACGATGTAAAAGCACTTACCAGGAAGCTGATTGCCGCCGGTGCAACGATTGCCGTGGATATAAACACTACGCCGGCAGGCGATGAATTAGTTATTCTGCGCGACCCATGGGGTGTTCCGATACAGTTTCTCAAGCGGGCCAGGCCGATGCTGCCGCACAAATAGATAATACCGAATTCGAAGGCCAGAGCAAAAAGCTCTTTACCAGGATATTTTATACACTCGCTAAGGACAGTTAAGAATGGCAGAAACAGAAGTCGGCGAACGTAGAACCATCCGCACCGGACCATATCCCGAACTGACGCTCACCTCTGTTCTTGTCGGTTATGCTCTCGGTGTGCTTATTACCATCAGTATGGGCTACGCCTGCCTGATTTTGGGATTCTCCCATGAGGGCTCGGAGCTGGCCGCCATCCTGGGCTTCGGCGTGCTCAGGGGTATCCTCCGCCGGAACAGCATTATCGAAAACAACATCAGCCAGACCGTCGCCAGCAGTGTCAACGGTGCCTCGGCGGGGATCATGTTCTCTGTACCGGCATTGTTCATCCTGGGCGAAACAGATTTCAATCCCTACCTTTTAGCGTTTTCCTGTATTGCCGGTGGTATTTTGGGCATTGCCTTCATCATCCCGCTGCGCAAGCAGATGATTGACTTCGAACGACTTACATACCCCGGCGGTGTCGCGGTCGCGACCGTTCTCAAATCGCCCGGCGCCGGTGTCCGCAAAGCAATGCTTCTTGTGATTGGGATTCTTCTGAGTGGCACGGTGAGTTTCATCAGCAATGTGACAAAGTTCGAGAACTGGGCTTTAGGCCAGCACATCGGTATGCCGGACTACATGAATGGCATCTGGTTTGTTTCGTTGTTGACCATAGGAATTGCATTTATCGCAGGTAAGGGAGGCCTGTGTTTTGTCATCGGAGGTTACGCCTGCTATTGGGTCCTGGCGCCGATACTCGCAAGGATGAATCTGCTGCCTTCACCGGAACAACTCCAGCTAATTGCCGAGCGTTTGGGAGAACAGAATCTTTCAATACCTAAGTATTTGCGGATAGTATTGTTCAGGCCGGTTGGGATAGGAATGCTCGTCGGTGGCGCATTGACTGGAATTGTGTTGGCATTGCCTCTAATCGTCAGTGCGATCCGCAGTATGCAATCCGCAGCTAAAACCGGCGCCGCATTGTCGAAAGATGAGATGCCAATCAAGCTGCTCTATGTCGGCATAATCGGTGCGGTTATCGTGTTGGGAATTGTTGCAGCCTCGTCTGTTGAACAGATGGGCGTTGTCCGGGGCATCATTATGGCCGTGCTGGGCACAGTTTGGATATGGATGGCCGGGGTAATTCTCTCCGAATGCATCGGCCGGACAAACTGGTCGCCAATGAGCGGAATGACTCTGATTGCCGTGACGATTCTCATAGTGATTACAAGAGGTTTGGGTGACAGAGCGGCCATTATATCCTCGGTAATGGTCGGAGCCGCCACGTGCATGGCAATGTCCCAGGCGACGGACCTGATGCTTGATTTGAAGACCGGTTATCTGGTTGGCGCAATTCCCAGAAGGCAGCAGATGGGACAATTCATGGCCACGTGGCTTGGCCCGGTCCTGATGATAGGCCTGTTGTTCATATTGCACAAAGCATATGGTCTTGGCAGTGATAAACTGCCGGCACCACAGGGCACCGCCCTGGCGAGTATGATGAAAGGAATTCTCACAGGGGATGTTCCCGTATTCAAGTATCTGGCCGGTGCAGGTCTGGGAGCCCTGCTCAGCGCAACAGGTATTGGTGGTCTTGGAATTCAGGTAGGCCTCGGTTTCTATCTGCCGTTCAGCATTGTTCTGACATATACTATTGGAACAATTCTTCGAATTGTCAGCGATAAAACAAAGGGGCAGCACTTTAGCGAGCAGGTTGGTATTCCCATCGCAGCCGGCCTGATCATTGGCGAGGGGATTGTTGGAGTTGGTTTTGCCATCTACTATATTATAACTGGAATGCAGGGAGGATAGGAAATGACTATGAAATTAATTGGCTTTCTATTGGTTACAGTTGCTTTCATCGCAGCGGCTTTGGCTGCGGTTGTCGATGAAAGTGCCGTCAAGTGGATGTGGTATATACCCGCACTTGGTCTCGGTGTGGCCGGAGTAATTTTAATCAGAGTCGATATCGCACGACACAGCAGGACGGAGCATCACATTGCTTCCAGGATTGAAACCGTAGAAAGCAGCCTTGAAAAAATCACAGCCAATATCAACAAGCTCAATACCGACAAGCACTCAATTAACACATACGATATGCGTCACCGGATTGATGCACTGTTCGTTGATGATCTTGCTATGTTTGTGGACGCCCGTGAAAGCATCGCCCATCGTTACGGCCTTGCCGCATACGGCGAGATAATGAGCACTTTCGCAGCCGGTGAACGCTATCTGAACCGTGTATGGTCGGCTTCCGCAGATGGATATATAGATGAAGTCAACGCCTATCTGAAAAAAGCCCGGGAGCAGTTCGTCGAAAGTCTTGAGAAAATCCGCCGGCTAAAAACAAACCCCAATTTACAAACTTCAACTTTTTCTTAATCAATGGAGGAGTCATTATGAAACGCTGTTCTAAACGACAGACCGCCTTCGTCGTTCAATTGGTATTAGTTTTTGTCGTATCATCGCTTTTTGCCGACGAAGGTGAATTGACAACAAAAGTCATCGATAAAATTCATTCATCTTTTGAAATGGATACCCATACCAGGGCAATGTATAACTCCATCACGAACAATGATATCAGCAGCCTTGCCCTGAATCGCGAAGTCTTGCGCCGGCACAATGAAATCTTCAGCCATAAAATCGAAGCAAAAGGTATCACCAACCAGAAAAAAAGCGGTCGGTGCTGGCTCTTCGCAGGGCTGAACATCCTCCGGCCAAAAGTCATCGAAAACAACAACCTCGAAACCTTCGAGTTCTCACAGAACTATCTCGCCTTCTGGGACAAGCTCGAAAAAGCAAACTGCTTCCTCGAAAACATCATCGAATTCGCAGACCGGGACATCCTCGACCGCGAAATGGAGTTCCTCCTTCGAAAGCCCGTCCCCGACGGAGGCTACTGGGAAAACGTCGTCAACCTCGTCGAAAAATACGGCGCCCTCCCCCGGGAAATTATGCCCGAAACAAACAGCTCCTCAAATACAAGCCTGATGAACGCCCTCATCAGCAGAAAGCTCCGCGCCGACGCCGTCAAGCTCCGAAATATGCACAAGCAAAAAAGGTCTCTTAGAAGACTCCGCACAGAAAAAACCAAAATGCTCGCCCAGGTCTATAAAATGCTCGTATTGAACCTCGGCCAACCGCCAACCGAGTTCCAGTGGCGATTCGAGGATGCCAATTCCGTTGTAAGTAAAATCCACACATACACCCCGAAGAGCTTCTACAGGGAATTCGTCGATGTAGATTTAAGTCAATACGTGGACATCTTTAACGACCCTTCGAAAGAATACGGAAAACATTACAGCATTAATCTTACAAGAAATGTCCGGGATGGCGACGATGCCCACTTTGCAAACGTCGAAATGCAAATCCTCAAAGACATCGCCGCAAAGGCCGTGCTCGACGACGAGCCAATCTGGTTCGCCTGCGACGTCGGCAAAGACCAAAGCAGAGACCACGGCATAATGGCTATGGGGATGTTCGATTATGATTCTATTTACATGACCGATATGGCTATGACCAAGGCCCAGCGTTCTCTGTTCAGAGAAAGCGTCCCCAATCACGCTATGGTCTTCATCGGCGTCGATATGCAAAACGATAAACCTGCAAAGTGGCTGGTCGAAAACAGTTGGGGAGACGAAAAGGGCAGCAAGGGCCTCTGGACAATCTACGACTCATGGTTCGACACCAACGTTTACAGCATCATCGTTAAGAAAAAATATGTCCCAAAGGAAATTCTGGATATTTACAAACAGCCCCCGATAAAGCTGCCCCCATGGGACCCGGCATACTCATTCGTGCAGTAGCTCTACGTACGAAAAGCCTGAGCCGCTGCCGTCCTGAGTCTTAAACTTGTTAATCTTTCCGATCATGCAGCTCATATTGAATAAGACTTAGAGTGCCTAACAAAATTAATCGTAACACCGAAAACGAGCATTTTCGTCCTGGTTTTGGAAGGCGAAGCAGGTCGTGGCACGGCCTTCCAGGCCGTGATCACGGGCAGAATGCCCGTACCACAGATGATCGATGTGGCCTGACGCCGTCCAGACACGAAATAAGCCGTTTGAATGCCCGGTCTTTTGTTAGGTGCTCTTAAAAGGCAGGTAAATGGCAACAAAGAAAATCTTGTATGTCAGTGGCTCAATAGGATTGGGGCATGTCACCAGGGACCTGACTATTGCCCGCCAGCTCCGCAAGCAGCGCCCTGATATAGAGTTGTCCTGGCTGGCCTGCCATCCTGCTACCCTACCGCTCAAAGAGGCCGGCCAAAAACTCCTGCCGGAAGCCGGCATATACGCCAACGCCAACATTCACGCCGAAAATACCGCCAAAGGCTTTGCAATGAATATCTTGAAATACGCCTTAAAGGAAACCAGATCCCTCGTACATAACATAAAAATGTACAGGCAAATATTTAAAAGGGAAACATTCGACCTCGTTATCAGTGATGAAGCCTACGAGCTTACTATTAGCCTGGCGCTGAAATTCATAAGACTAAAAGCCCCATACGTGATGATTTACGACTTTTTAGGCCTGGACCCCGTAACAAACAATCCCTTCGAGAAACTTTTTGTGAATCTCTCAAACCGCACTTGGGCAAAGTGGGACCGCAAACTTTTCTCCGGCCGGAAAAATCTCGCCCTGTTCGCTGGCCGCTCGGAAGACATCCCCAATAAAAGACTTGGTTTCTTTATACCAAACCGCCGTGAACACGCTAAAAAATTCTACAATTTTACAGGATACATTCTGCCGTTCGACCCCGCCGATTACACCGACAAAACAAGAATCCGATTGAAGCTGGGCTATGGTTCGCAGCCTCTGATTGTCTGCTCTATCGGAGGCACCTCTATCGGCAAAGACCTGCTGCTGCTCTGCGCACAGGCCTATCCGATTATGAAGCAGAAAGTTCCCGACTTACATATGGTCCTCGTCTGTGGCCCCCGCCTTGCAGCCGACGAACTGAAAGTGCCGCAGGAGATAGAAGTCAAAGGCTACGTCCCGGCCCTTTACGAGCACTTCGCCGCAAGCGACCTGGCTATTGTTCAGGCAGGCGGTACTATTACGATTGAATTGACCGCCCTAAACCGGCCGTTTCTCTATTTCCCCCTGGCAAAACATTGCGAGCAGCAAATGCACGTCGCAGGTCGGCTCAACAGACACCAGGCAGGCATCAGAATGACATTCTCCCAAACCACCCCCGAACTTCTGGCCGATGCGGCCATCGCCAACCTCAACAAAAAACCAAACTACCCCCCAATCCCCGCAACCGGTGCCAAAAACGCCGCCAAATTCATAACCAAATTACTATGATTCACTAAACCATCTAACTAATCCCTTTCGATGGGTGGCACGCTCAAACTCGTTTGGGCGTGGCTATATACCAACATACTGGAGTTCCTGATTTGCCCTATTCAACCGCGCCTGCCTCCAAGAGTTTACTCCAGAGCTTGTCCCCGGTGCATGCCCACTTGCTTTTCTGCCGGGGGAAGGGGCCTCCACAATTTTGCATTTTAATCTTTGATTTCTAATCTCTTATTACTGCCTGCGGTTCGGCACTATTTTTACTTACTACGTCCTGTCTAAACACATCCCTTACTGGACTGACAGGACTTCCGTAACACTAAACGTTCCTCATGCTGGCCGGAGCTTGTCCCCGGTGTGCGCTAACTTGTTTTTCTGCCGGGGGGTACAAATGTTATTAATTGTCATGTTTGCTTTTCCCCTAATCAGCAGTGAACTTTGTGTATTCTATTGAATTCCGTCGAACGATGGAGATGAGGAGCGGCCTTTCGGGCCGTCTCCTCAGTTGACTGGTTCGGCGGTTTTTGACACATATAAGTATGGATGTAATTGAAGAAGAAAGAATAGACATCAAGAATATCAAGACCTGCATTGTGAATTCCTGATTCAAGCTCTTCCCAGGTAAATCGGTACTTGGGTTCATCCAGCAAGAGAACACCACCTGGCCTGAGTACCCTGGCGACCTCAAAAAGTGCCTTTTGCCACTGAGCAATATGGTGAAGCACACCAAATATGAATACTGCATCGCATGTTGCATCCCCTGACGGGGCCTTCCTCAAATCACCAACTGCAAAATCAACCTCCAATTTTCGTTTTCGAGCTAAGCGGATTTGTTCCGGCATATAGTCAAAAGCGACAAGATGAGACGGATGATACTCATTTACCAGAAGCTGTGTGCTATATCCGGAACCACACCCGGCATCCATAATGACTCCACCCTCCAAATCAATACACCGCTTTTCAAGTTGTTTTTTAAATATGCTGAGCTCGACGTGCTTCTGTATCCAGCGACGCAATGGATTATTCATAGCCAGAAACTCAAACACGCCTAATCGCATGTTTCCTTGTTCAGCGCCGGATGATTCATTGCATTTGAGCATATTGCCCTATGTTCTTCTACTGCCCAACGCTGCGGATAAGCGGCGGCCTTTAGGCCGTCTGCCTTGAGCCGCTTGTTGGCCTGTTAAATGAAGCCCTCCAACCATTCCTTCAGGCAGGCTAAGTCGTGAAGCGACAGCCTTGCCCGATGCCTCTCCGCAAATTCCTGCGCTCCCCGAGTGAATGAGGAGGTCGTCGTCACGACTCCTTTCGTGGCGTCCTGCGAGGAGACAATGCCATAGAGACCACGGACGACACCGACACCTACCTTGTTCTGCGGTGCATATCTCTTGCATTCGACGAGGTACACGTTAGCCCCCGTAATCTTGGTATGCTGGACGGCCATGAGATCATATCCCCCGTCCTTGGAGGCGGGAGTGATTTCGACATCGTATCCGTTACCACGAAAAATCGCGGCAATCACCTCTTCGAATCTGCGAGGCGTACCATCGCGGAGTCGCTCAGGATGTCTGCGGAAGTACGACAACAACTCATCCGAAACATCAGAGACAATGATTCTTGATGTCGGGAGATATAGAGAGCTTTCATGTGCGTAGCCTAACGTACGGAGCACGTCCTCTTGACGAGTTTTTAGTCTACAGTATTTCCTGCGAAGAAGGGCAATCGTCTCTCCGTATGTGTAGATGTAGGCGCGGCCGAGCATAAGGGGCTCGCGCCAGAAGAGATCCTGGTAGAACCTTGTGGACATCTCGTAGCCCACTGCCAGCGCACTGGGCGAATACCCAAGTGCCGCAAGCAACTCGTACACTCCCTTACGGGTGATGCAAATCCCGTACGACTGCAGAGCTATCGGAGAAAGCTGGAAATGTAGCCCCACGTCGCCGGCGCAGTTAGACCAGTCACTAGTTGATGTGGCTGCCGGGACTTCAAGGGACTGTCTGAGTGCCTGAAGGTAGTCTTGCCGTCTCCTCTCGTCCGAAATATGTACGATCAATTGGGTTGCCTCATCGGGGGTCATATGCGCTCCCGTCCTATTGTTTGATCAAGGCCAACAATGTATATATGGTTTCCGTATAAAATTCCTTACCTCTTCAAGTGTCAGTATAACACCCCTCTGCCCAAAGTCCATTATCATATGATATCATATTTTTACTATCTAATTGTCTTCTTTTTTATGAATCAAAGCCAAAGATATTAATACGGAACCGAGCAGAATTATCGAACAGAGGATATATATCCTAAATGAATCAGGACTATCTCCGGCACCATTAATAGCTAAGCAAAGGATGCTGAATACTATACCTGCCACGGCAATCCACATGAATTTAATCAAGAGCGGTTTCAGATTCATCGAATACCTTTCGTATGTTATGTCATATTGCTAACAATGTGACCTTCAGTAGAGATACTATTTAAAACGATATGTCATTGCGAAGGAGCCACGTAGTTTATCCCTGGTGTGTGCTTTCTTGCTTTTCTGCCGGGGAGCAATCTTCATTCTTTGTTTGTCACCCCGAGCGCAGTCGAGGGGTCTGGCCACAAAATTACATAGGTTCACATTTTTTCAAAAACCATACGCAATACAGAACCGTCATCTGAGTTTACCCCCGATTCTAACCCACTTGATTTTCTGTCTGGGGACCGAAGTGGAGGGATCTGTTCGAATAACCGCCCGAAGGGCCTCCTCAATTTTGCATTTTAATTTTTGATTTTTTATATTACTTGTCTATCTTCCCTTTTACCCAAAGTCCTTAAATCTTATAATACTATATTCGTTCCCTAACATAAAAATCACCTACCCGACGACCGGCGAAGCCTCAAGGAGGGTCAGGTGCATTGATTTGTTATACGTTTTTAATTAACCGCTTTCCTAATTTCCTTTCTCTCTTTTTTTAATTCTTTGCTCTTCAAAACTTTCATCAATGAGAATTGATTTTCTACGCTTCGCCTTTCTCTCCATATAGACGTATCCTAATCTCGACCCTCATTGCCTCAGCGGCGCACCTAAGAGGAACATACTCGAATTTGTAAAACTGATACTTGCTGTTCTCAGGCAAGCTGAGCTCAAATATATACCTCCAGCTTTCGAATAGGTTTCTCGATCTTGCAAGCACATCAGGAAGAGCCAATGATTCTTTGGTGTTGTCGTTCCAAGCTGGTCTCTCTGCAGGGCCTATTGCAAGCGTAAAGCTCACACGACCATGCAGTTGACGAACTTCGTCCGGTAATGCCTCGTCATAAACACCTACGATAATATCCCTAACTGGTTGAGGTATCCTATCGTATAGAGAACGGAGATCGTGCTCAAATGGCACCTGCAAGTCCAATTGCGATAGGATTGCTTTTAAGTAGAGTTCGATGGCAAACCCTAGGTTTGTAGCGCAGGCCACAAGATTACCTACTTCATTCGACATGTCTTGAAAGGACTCTTCTTTTATTGTTCCTATCATGGGAATGAATTTCTCTGCCAACCTTTGGTAAGCCTCTCCACAAACGAGGGCCGCCTGTACATCACGTTCCTTTTTGGCCGTAGATCTCTTTGTCATTTATGAATCCTCCCATCTCTGGAAAATTTAAACTTGGGGCCAGGCGAAACTAATTCATAATTATAATTTTTTATTTTTGTATCCATTTATTGCTTTTTATATACGTATAACAATGTATATATGGTTTCCGCATAAGATCCCGATCTCTTGTCATTCAAACAAAGGGCTCCCGGCCGCTGTTGCACCCCCATAAAATACAATCTTTTATTCCTCGAATCAACAGGAAACTTCGCATATTTGCTTGTATTTCGTTGAATCGCGCCTAACGCTGGAACACACCCGTCAAAAAACGTCGGCTTTTTGGTTGGGTGTAATGATTAGGGTAGGTGGTGGTATTCGAAGACTTTCCCTTCCTTGTCTATTCGCATCAGTACGGCGTCGCCGGGGATGTAAGCCTGCCCCTTCGGCTGTCTCCCGGACAGATTGCCCACTATGACAATCCAACCCCAGTCCTTTTCAACCACTTGGTAATCGAGGCGCTCGTGCAACGATTGGCCCCGAGATTTCATTTCCTGTTTTGCTGCCCGTAATGGAACAGAGTTCTTCTCTTGTAAAAAAGGTGGCAGTGTAGCAGAAGATGTGCGCCAAGAGGCACAACCGTTTATGAGCACCAATCCCAAAAGCGAAAACATGAGCAGATGAAGTTTCATTTTCATGCCCTTACAATGTATATATGGTTTCCGCATAACATCCCAAACTTCTCGTCGTTAAGATTAATCCCGGCCGCTGCTGCACCCTCATAAAATACAAAAATGTTTTGATATGTCAATAGTAATTGATGGTTTTTGCCCGTTAAAATATACAAAACAGAAATAATTTTCAGCAAAAAATCCCTCCTTCTTTCTTCTGCTTCGAAGCTGATGACAAATCGTCTTTTATTTGGCGGCAGACTTGACCGGCCCCGCTCCGGCCAGGCCCCCTATTAACAGAAAAAGCAATCTCCCTCCCTCAAAAAATATGTTAATAATACATAGTAAGCTTACAATTACCCCAGGCCGCGTTAGCGGCCGGAAAGACTATCAGGGATAAGAATGTCTATGTACTGAACAAGTTTTCTTTCGGCCCTTCGCAAGAAAATGAGGGCCGAAAGAGAACGCTTCCTGCGATACAAGGAAGCTGCTTAACCAAAAATCACTTATGCCCAACTCACACCGAACCATTACATTTCTACCTTCGGTTCGCACTAATTTTTCTCACTCCATCGCTCCGCGATTGCGTGATAGTTTGATGCTCATGCTGGCCTCAGGTAGAAATGCTATTCAACTGCCCGCTCTTATCTATGTGCCTATAAGGCACCTCATGCTGGCCTTCAGTAGAAATGCTATATATAACTGTCTGCCCCGCATAAATGCAGCTTTTATAACGTCTATGTTAATAGCCGGTGGTCGAAGACGCTATTTTTGACAGGAGCTCGCTTCGTGAAAAAGATAGCGGCCAGAACACAAAGCTGAATGAAAATCCACTCAATACTCAGGAGTTTACCCTCGATTGGTGCTTACTTGCTTCCCTGTCGGGGGCATCACGTAATACACAATACAGGCGAAAATCGCCCGATTTTCGACAAAAAACGCTGGTAATTTTCAACAAATTTCAAAATTTATAAAAAAATTTTAATTCTTTTAGTCATAAGCACTTAGCAAATATTAACCTTTAAAAAACCCCCTGTATTTCGTATCAAACACGCAGGTACGTCTAATTATAGGAGGGACTGTTTTTTTTCGTCCCCGGCTAAAAACTAAATACCAGAAGATATACCAAATACCAATGACTAAATACCAACGACTATTAACTAACGACCAGCGGCTAATAACGAAAAGACCTTTAAATAATGAAAAAGTTCGCTTAATCAAAGGAAAAAGTACGAAAATTGCTGTTACTTTTCGCAAAAACAAAGCCAATTTATCTAAGGATAAATTTGGCGCAAAGCATTTTTCTACAAGAATTTACGAAAGATTTCACCCGCTGCCTAAGCAAAAAAACAAACCCAATCAAACCCAATTCAAAGCCAATTCAAACCCAATTTCTGAAAAGGCTATAATTAACATAAGCTCTTTTATGACAAGTAAATATGAAAAGGTTGGCCGCTGGCGGGGCAAAAAAACAAAGCCAAATCAAACCCAAACAAACCCAAATTTACCCCTGATGTTAGCTTACTTTCTTTGGAGTTTACCCTTGAGTTTATCCCAGAGAACTACTCACCCGACTCGCAGCAGGGGAATTTTAGCTAACTTGATTTTCTGTCGGGGGTCCCGTTTCCACGGGCAGTTAGATACAGCCAGTACGCAACACCGGCCAGCAGTGCCGCTCCCAGCCAGCCGCCGTAGGGCATAGTCTTCTCCCACAAATGCTCGATGATAGGCAAATCGACTTCGAATTGCTTCAGAAGAATGATTGGAATGGCCAATAGAATACCCATCAGCGCCTCGCCCGTTATCAACCCGGAAGCAAACAGCAGGCCGTTACGGCCGGAGGCCTCTACTTGTTCGGCTGCTGTCTGCAATCGCGTATGGTAACGTTTGATCGCATAATGGATCAGCCCCCCGGCAAAGATCGGAACGGCCAGCTCCAATGGCAAGTAGATACCAATGGTAACTGCCAGAACCGGTGTACGGAATGTGCTGCCGATGCTCTTAAGATACTGATCCAGGCCAATAACTACCGCTGCTATACCCATGCCTGTAAAGACATAGATCCAGGGTAGATCGCCCTGGAACACCCCTTTGGCGACCGAGGCCATCAGGTTGGCTTGTACCGCCGAGAGTGCATCAGGCTCGGCCCCGGGCTGACCTCGAAAACCATAGGCTTTATACAGCAGCATTAGAACCGGGGCAATAACCAGAGCGCCGGAGACCGTCCCGACTATCTGCATAACCTGCTGCCGCCAGGGGGTCGCACCCACGATTTGACCCGCCTTAAGGTCCTGCATATTATCACCGGCAATAGCGGCGGCACAGCAAACAACGCTGCCTATTATGATTGCGGCGGCCGGCCCGTTCACGTTGTCCCGCCCCATAAGAACAACCAGCAGCAGGGCCGAGACCGTCACCGTCGCAATAGTGACACCGGAAATTGGATTATTGGACGAGCCAACCAGACCCGCCATATAGCCGGCGACAGCAGAGAACACAAAACCCGCCACCAGCATGACTAATGCCATCGGTAATGATACGTTGACATCCTTGACGAAGTACTGATAGACCAGAAAGAGTGGAACAATGGAAGCAACAATAAGGACAAGAACCCATTTCATGGGCATATCCTTCTCGGTCCTTTTGATCTCGCTGCTGCCGCTTGTAACCTGCTTATAAGCCCGCAGGCCGCTGGCAATACCACTAACCAGGGACCTTCGCATAGCGAAGATTGTCCAAAGTCCACCAAGGAGCATCCCGCCTACACCGAGGTATCGTGTTCGTTTTGACCAGATTCGGTTTGCGTATTTCACAGTATCAACGGGCGTACCTAATTTGGCTTGAAGCTCGGCGTTGTGCTGCTGTACCTCTTCGATCTGAGCCGCCGTTGCGTTTGCATCGGCAACCTCGCACTCCAGCACGAATGCATTCCACAACTGGGCTTCGTTCGTAGAATTATTCCAGATACTTGAATCGTTCGGATCGATAATCCCATATTGTGCGTTAGAGATGTCCCAATCCTCCGGGACATTTTTGTCCAGGAGATGGTAGGCAGGCCATTCTTCCCGGGCGGCAACGAAAGGAATAGCGGCATACCAGTTCAAAGCACCGCCAAGGAAAATCAATATCGCAATATTGAGCCCGACAATATATCCAACAGAAAGCAGAGCCGGACTGAGATTGGAACCAAAATAGGCTATGGAGCTTTTAACGCGACCGGCCACTTCGACAACTTCCGGCCAAAGACCGATTCCCTTAGCCACGATTTTGAACAAAGCCCCGACTACGGAAGCAACGGCGATATAGCGAACGCCGGAGCCGCCCTGCTGGCCGGTCTCCAGCACTTCGGCGGTGGCAATACCTTCGGGAAATTTAAGTTTGCCTTCGACGATGAGCGCGCGACGAAGCGGAATGGTAAAAAGCACACCCAGCAAACCGCCAAAGCCGGCGATGATCGTAACCCAGAAAAAGTTAAATTCCTCCCAGAAGCCCATAATTACCAGCGCCGGAAGCGTGAAGATCACTCCGGCCGCAAGTGACTCACCCGCAGAGGCAGCCGTCTGCACGATGTTGTTCTCCAGGATATTACTTCGCCGAAACAGCCTTAGCACACCCATCGAGACAACCGCCGCCGGTATCGAAGCCGAAACAGTCATCCCTGCGAACAGACCCAAATAAGCGTTCGCCGCGGCAAGAATCATCGAAAGCAGCACCCCAAGAACAACCGCCTTTATAGTTATTTCCGCCAATGACTTTTCTTCCAAATCCATAGCTCACCTTTTCAAAATTGTAGAAAATTCGCAACTACCTATCAGAATCATCACCGCGATATTAATCCATTTTTACAATTATTTAACGAATTGCCCAACAAAGTACTTTGGCGTCAGATGCTCTCCGGTCGCCCGCTTAATCATCTCGTTCCAATGATAAACCGCTCCGGCTTCAAAGACCTTTTCACGCAGAAAGCCACCAAGCTCACGCCGGCCAATATAGCTGAGGTTTTCATCCGATTCAAGCTTTAGGATTTTACCGGTTATATGATTATGCAACTGAGATGCCAGCAATTCACCCAACATATAGTTATGGTAATAACAAGGGGCAATAGTGAAATGAATTTTAGCTGCCCAATCCGGCTCATTGCGAGACTGTGGTCTTTTGACAAGCTGACATTTCTCAACCATTCGCCACCAAAGCGAATTAAGGTCCTGCCCAGGATTTGCATAAAGCTGTTTTTCAAAATTGTACATCACCATATCCCAGCGGGCAAAAATCAGTTGTTTGAGCTGTGCGTACCTGCTGCTTACTCTTTCAATTTCCGCCCGCTGCCTGTCCGTAAGTCCCAGCATTTGCTGCATCCAGGCGGGATTGCGGCTCAAGCGGCCAAAGAACATGGCAATTGCTTCCGTCGTAAAAACGTGCACGGGCCTTCTCAGTAAAAACGGCACCTGCCGGTCGTGGTATTTATCATAAACAGCGTGTCCCAGTTCGTGCAAAATAGTCTCCATCCAGGACTCGTTATTCTTAAGATTACACAGAATGCGCACATCTCCTTCCCGGTCGATGTCCGTGCAAAAAGCATGCGGATTTTTGCCTTCGCGCTCATACAGGTCGCTGTTGGCAAGGATGGACTCAACCGGCAATCCAATACCGGCGTAGAATCTGGTTGCTAATTCCTTGACATCTTTATCTTCGTAATACACATTCAAATCCAGGTCATACACCATCGGGGTTTCCTGAAAGAACGGGTCGTGATAATGCCATGGCATAAGCTCGGTAACAAGCACGCCACAGTTATCCGCCAGAATGCGGTCCAACTCTGTTTTTAATTTAGCATACGGCTCATTGGTCAATTCATACAGTTGCTCGAAAATCCGGTCCAGCTCTTTGACATCCTGCTCGGCAGTGGCAAGAGAAAGAGTATGATAATTGTCAAAGCCAAGTTTTTTAGCAGCCTCGTTTCGCAGCTTTACCAACTGGATTATATCATCGGCTACTTCGGCGCCGACCTGCTTGCCGGCCAGCCATGCCTGCTTTCTCTTGCCGGAATCTGTCTCTGTTTTCAGAATTTCCTTAATTTCATTGTCGGTAACTTTCTTTCCATCAATTGTGCTGCGGAAAGTGCTGAAGTTCTTTTCAATTTTTGTACCCAAATCAACAATTTTCTTCAATAGCTGCGGCTCTATCTGGCTCTCAAGATAACTGTTATACAGAACATCCAGTTGTCGAGCCAGAACGGCGTTTCTGACCTGCCCGGTTTCTTTTGCATCTTTAAGAAAAGCAAAATCCTGAGGATTACTGTAAACCCGGCGGACATTGAGTGTTAATTCACTGACCTTGTCATAATCTTCCGGCTTTCCGCTATTTGCAGCTTCCCATGAAGCAAGACCCACCTCCTTTGCCATCGGTTTTACTTTTTCTATGTGCGCCGTAATGAACTTGTCCAATTCCGTCTCCTTCGCGTTATTTGCACAACCAAAAAGAGCTACGCTAATTGTCAGCATAATGATTAAAGACGATAACGTTTTCATAATATCATACCCCAATTAATTGCCATATTTCTATTTTTCTCCAATTGCCTTCTTGTCCGGGGGATATTAACACCTGCAGCTATCGAAATCAAGGGTGTTTTGGAATTGCCGACAGGCAACCCTGCTATTTTTTCACATTCAGTTATTTCTTCTTTGAACTCAACTAACGACATATGTACTATATAGCCCAATTATATTAACAAGGCCAAAAAGGCTTTATATCAGGACCTGAAAAGAAAGTGTTTATGTGAATAGATAGTCGGAGAAGTCATTATGGCCGAAAGCAAATACCTGACCACACCTGTACCATCTAAAAAAATGCCCGCCGG
>Ga0114922_10001207_pt1 | contig 24734 bp, 25 predicted proteins | sample AartaG_FD_100975 | JGI IMG/M metagenome (GOLD analysis project Ga0114922, IMG submission 100975) | Deep subsurface microbial communities from Aarhus Bay to uncover new lineages of life (NeLLi) - Aarhus_00045 metaG | ecosystem: Environmental > Aquatic > Marine > Oceanic > Sediment | place... | reverse complement strand
GCTTCTCTTAATTCATAAATCATTATCGGCTCGATCTTTCCATTCTCATAACACCATTTGTAAATTTCATCTGACCACGCTTCGAGAGTTTTCCAGTATACTCTTAGTCTATTCTTCTCTTTTGAGAGCCATTTCGCTTGATTTTGACTAATTAATTCTTCAACGATTTCTAGTATATAATGTTCTCTTTTAGTGAAATTAGAAAATGGTTTTTGAGAACTTACTTCTCTAATATAAATAATATGAAGAACAGCAAATCTAGCGTAATCAAAAAGAACTTTTGCCCACTCTATTTTCCAAGAAGTATAATCATTTTTATTTACCTTTTTATTTGGCATTGAGTACATAAATTTTTTACGTTCTTCCTCAAGCCAAGGATAAGCCTTCAATAAATTTTCATAAGCTGTTAATTTCTTCTCTATTAAACCCTTTTCACCAAGAATTTCTTCTTCAAGGTTTTGTAGTTCTTCTTCGACTTGTTCAGCATGCTGACGGTATAATTTTTGATCTATTTCACCTAATTTAGAAGATAATATATTTTCCAGTTTATCAAACTGTTCTTCTATATAATTTAATTCAGTAGATTTAATATCTTCTTCTTTAATGATTTGTTTTTGAGTTGCTTCAATTTCCAATTGTTCCTTCTCTTTTTTTAAATTTCTTAATCTAGCGAGCTCTTTCCTTAATTCTTCTAACTCCTTTTCTGCTTTTTCTTTAACTTCCTTAGGAATTTCCGTAGGTTTTTCTCTCTGTCTTTCCATTTTAACCATCAAAATGTATTATATTTCTCCGAACTCCTCTGCCCAATCGTTATATTGCTTTAATAATGCTTTATTTGTCATTGGTTTGACTTTTTTAAGAGTTTTTTTAAAATCTTTTAAATCTATATCTCTTATAATAACTTCTTTATTAGAATCTTCTAAAAGTCCACTCATGTCTAACTCACGCACAGGTAACATTATTACTTCACGACAAATATTTGCTATATCTCTACCCGAATACCCTTCTGTTCTTACTGCCAATTCTACAAAGTCCTCATCTGTTAATGCAGAATCCACTCCCTCTGTATGAATTTTAAAGATTCCCGCTCTTGCTTTTAAATCAGGAAGAGGGACTTGCACTCTTTTCTCAAATCTACTTAGCATAGCATTATCAATATCCCAAGGACGATTAGTTGCCCCTAAAACCAATAAAGGTTTATCATGAGTTGATTTTAATCCTTGTATTTCGCTTAAGAGCTGTGTTTTAACTCTTCTCTCACCTCCACTCTCCGCTCCTTCTCCTCGTTTAGTTGCAACTGAATCTATCTCATCCATAAATATCAAACTAGGTGCCTTTAATCGGGCAACTTTAAATAAGGAACTTATTAATTTTTCACTTTCCCCTAACCATTTACTTAATAAATCTGCAGATGATGCACTAAAAAAAGTTGCTTTACACTCCGTAGCGGCTGCTTTAGCCAACAATGTCTTTCCACATCCAGGTGGACCAAATAACAAAATTCCAGCCCAAGGTTTTCTAGCACCTGTAAATAATTGTGGTTTTGCTATAGGTAAAACTATTGCTTCCCTTAAAGCTTGCTTAACATTTTCCAAACCAGCAATATCGTCCCATTTTATATTAGGAGATTCTGTAATGATTGTTCCTGATATTGTATCAATAAGTTCCTGTTCTTCTGAAGATACAGCACCGGATTCAGAATCTACAGCACCTGCTTTTGACTCACTGGATTTAGTAATGTATCTTGCACTTCTAGGACCACCCAAATGGGATTTTAGAATTTTTGCGCGATCAACATATTCTTCAATATTTCTTTGACACAGCTTTCTCATTTGAGGATTTTTATTGTATTGCATAAATTGCATCAAAATTTCCGCTGCACGATAGTACTTATTCATCGCCTGCCGGTACTTGCCCTGATTATCTAAAGCAACTGCCTCCTTCGCCGTTTGAACGGCATACTGATAAAGTTTCGAATCTACTGATGACATGATAACTATATTAAAATAATTATACTATTTATAGCTAATCTAAATTAGTATAAATATATTTAATAATTTAATCTGAATATATCAAATTTACGGTTTAACCAACGAGGCTAATCTCTACATATAATATATAATTATTGGTCTCCAAAAACAATTATATAAGACCGAAGTTTTATATATATTATATAATTACTAATAATTTTTGATGAATATGGGTTTTCTAAAAGATTTAACTAATTTTCTATCAGGTGGTAAGAAAAAGGATACCGTTCGATCCGCAACAGTCAAATTGAAAGTTTTCAATAAACGACTAATGAGACAAACTAAAAAAATGGAAATGTCAGCAAAGCTAGCTAGAGATAAAGCTGTAAATCTTCGAAAGCAAGGTGATATGCAAGGTTCAGAATTTCACGCGAGAAACTATCTCCAAGTAAAAAAACAGGCCAGGGCGATAGATTTATTCAGAACTAACCTTGAAGGAATGGTATTTAAATTAGAACAAGCCACAGCGGTAAAAGATGTTGCTGAAGTAATGAAGGGGATTGCAGTAAGTCTAGGTGCATTAAAGAATCAGTTATCTATACCACAACTTACGGAATTAATGACCTCGATTGGAGTAGATATGGAAGATTTTGCGGTTACAGAGGAAATCACAACCGATGGAATAAGCGATATAATGGTTGACACAGCAGTTACTGATACGGATATTAAGGATGTTCTGGGTGAAATAGATGCTGAAATCCAAGTGGAAATGGGTGTAGCATTACCTAGTGCCGGTTCTGATGAAAAAATAGCCGAATTAGAGAAAGAGTTAAATCGTCTTAAATCAGATGAATAAATGAATTATTTTTTTTTCCTTCTCTGAGAAGTACATCTTAGCAAAATAATTAAAAGGCTATTTTCTTTTTTATCGAATTTTCTTATAATTTTTGATATTACTATATATGAAAGTTCACTTTTGATTAAATTTAAAAAGATAATCAATCACTATTAATCTAATTCTAAACTTATTGAAAGCAAAATGGAATTATCCTTTAAAGTTATTATTGTCGGACCCGCTGCTGTAGGTAAAACGAGTCTACTAAATAGATTTGTGCATAACGAATTTGATTTGAAGTACAAATTGACGATAGGCGTTGATTTCTTAACGAAAACTTTGGAATATGAGCCATCAAAATTTGCAAAACTCCACATATGGGATATAGGCGGCCAAGAAAGATTCAAATTTCTCCATCGTAGCTTTTATGAAGGTGCATTTGGTGCATTGCTTGGATTTGATCTTTCAAGACAACATACATTTTCAAGCATGAAAACTTGGCTTTCAGAAATGCGTAGTATATTAAATGATGACATACCTAAAGTGATTATAGGCAATAAATCCGATTTAATACCTGAAATTGGTCAGATTATAGATAGAAATGAAGTAGAAGAATATGCAAAGAACGAAGGTTGTTTATATATTGAAACCTCAGCGAAAACAGGAGAAAATGTTGAAATTGCTTTTCTCGAACTTACACATCGCATGATAAAGAAAATGGGAAATATTATTAACAATAATAAAGAAAGACTATAAGATCAAGTAAAGAGAAATAATTATTAGGCTATACTTTAAATTCTATAAAAATCCATTCTTAGCAAAATTATTAAAAGACTATTTTCTATTTTAAACTTATTCTATATATCAAATTTATGTATTTATTTAGTGATAATTATGAATTTTCCGGAATTAATTACGATTGGAAGCAATACTTTAGATATCATAATTGATATCGATGATATCTTACGCTTTGAATTATTTGATAAAGAGATCATAAAAAAGTATACTGCTATTGAATATTCTCGTAAATTGAATGTTAAGAACGTTAGATTTGTACCAGGAGGTTCAGGTGCTAATATCGCGGCAAATTGCTCTATGTTAGGATTAAAAAGTGCATATATTGGGGTGATGGGTAATGATTTTTCAGCAGAAATTTGTCTGACAGATTTGAAAAAACGTGGTGTAGATCTCTCTCAAGTAATTCAGACTGACAAAGATACTACGGCATTATCAATTATACTAAAAACCCCGTGGGGAAAAGATCGAAGCATTCTTGCCTATAAAGGTGCCAATAATCTCTTAAAACCTTCAGACGTTAATGAAGAATTATTTAATAATATTAAAGCATTTGCTTGGACATCTTTAACTACTGAGGATGCGTGTAAAGCTATAGAGAAATCAATTACTCTTACAAAAAATAAGGGAGGAATAGTCTTTGCAGCTCCGAGTATGTCAATAATTAAAAATGCCCCAAATTGGGCAAAGGTCCTGATTTCTAATTCTGATGTTGTATCTATGAATTTAGAAGAAGCTCAAGAGTTTACTGGTGAAAGTAAAAAAACTCTTATGATTAAGGATTTCTTAGATATGGGAATAAAACTGATTTCTATAACGGATGGTCCTAATGGTTCAATTATATCGGATGGCAAGATAATTATAAACAGCGGCGTTTATAGTGCTGGAAAAGTTGAAGATACAACAGGAGCAGGTGATGCTTTCTTAGCTGGAATCTTAATCTCTCGTTTAAACAATTTTTCTCTTGAAAAAACATCAAAAATGGCGACAGCGATGAGTTTCTTAGAAAGTAAAGAAATAGGTGTTAGAGAAGGATTACCTAATAGCGTTCAAGAACTTGAAACCTTTGTAAATAATAATACCATAAAACAAGTTATTTCAGAGATCATATAAATTATATAAAAAATTAAAATGGAGGATTTTTTATGAAAAATTCAAAATATAAAAAATCTCTTATTATTTTTTGTGTTTACTGCCTATTCTGGGTGGTTATTTCTTTTTCAATGTCAAGAATTTTAGGTTATGGTCAAAATTTATCACCTCTTATTCCCTTCAGAGATGCAGGGTTGGAAATTGGATTTATTTCTATTATGTTCTTACCTTTAGCATCAATAATTGGTACATTGATTGGAGGATATTTGTTTACTCCATTATTTCTATATCTACATACAAAAACATTTAGAAATCGATATCAATACGGAATATATTTGAAACCAGATTATGAGAAATTTAAATTTACTTCTCAAGGTCTGTTTGCTTCATTAATGGCAATAAATATCTCACTACTTTTATTAAATCCTGATACTGTTCGTTTTACTCTTGGAAATTTTAGTGTTTCTCCAGAAGATTTAACTCCTGATCAGTATACTGTTGCTTTTGTTATATTATTAATCTTTACGTTCATATTCACTAATCTAATATTTTCTCCAACCTGGTTTTTAATGGATTCAGGGATATTATATTCAAATAAATCGATACTAAATGAAACAAATAAACCTCTTGAAATTAGATCTATAGGAAGATGGTATGAACAGTTTTTAAAGGGATATGCCGGAGTATCTGTTATAATATCTTACGTTAACTTTATCATTATCTTTTTTATAGCAGCTGGTAATAATCTTCCACTATTTATCATTGCTCTGATAATGTTTATCCCCTTTCCAATTATTATGATTATTCCTAGTATTCCTGCTTTAATAATATTGGATATGATTAAAGAAAAGAGAAACAACTATATTTTAATTAAGGCAAAGAAACTTGGAATTACTGACACCATGGACGTTTCAGTTGATTTAAAAAAAGAAGTTTAAATTCCTTTTCCTATACTAATTATTTTTCTTAGGAATCATTAAATTTTAATTTTTAAAAATATTCTTATTATTATTAAAATTGCGCTCTTAGTATAGTGGTAAGTATGCCAGGTTGCCAACCTGGCGACCCGGGTTCAATACTTGGAATCAATTCGATTTCTCGGGAGGATCCCGGAGGGCGCATTTTTAAACTATTAATTTAAAAATAAGGCGTCCAATATGAATATAGATATATCAGATGGTATTGAAAGTGGTAATTTAACGATTAAAATTTTGACAACAAATACATCTATTTCAACTTTATTGACCGATGAAAAATTTGAAGGAAAAATTATACAACCCCATACAAACGGAAGTAAATATATAGCCGAGCATGGTCTTGCTATAAGTATAGAAATAAAACAAGGAGAAGAAATAAAAAAATATCTTTTAGATGCAGGAGGGCCAAAGAATTCAATAATTATGAACGCAGAAGCTATGAGCATAGATTTCAAGGATTATGACAAATTAATATTAAGTCACGGGCATGTCGATCATTATGGTGGTTTAATGAATGTCCTTCCTAAATTAAAAGAAAGCTGTGAATTAATATTGACACCAAATTCCTTTAACCAAAACATGATTTTGGTTCCAAAATCAGGTCATGCATTTTATTCACCTGAAGTTTTAACAGAAAAGTTCCGTGATTTACAGAAAGAAAACAAATTTATTTATAGTATCAAATTGCCTTCAATGAACAAAACTATAATCGAAAACTTAGTTAATCAAAATAATCTTAAAATTATAGAGACAAATAAACCAATAAAACTAACATCAGGAATTACTACAAGTGGAGAAATCGAAATATTTGATGAAAGAGAACTTACGAAAGGGTTCTACTTAATGAAAAGTAGAAAAGAATTTGAAAAAAATACATTTAGAGACGAAATCTCAATCTATATTAATGTAAAAGATAAAGGACTTGTGGTAATTACGGGATGTGGACATACAGGAATTGTAAATACCATAAAACATGGGCAAAAATTAACGGGGATTAACAAAATTTATGCTATAATCGGTGGATTTCATAAGGAATGGGAAAAAACTGAAGACATAGAAGAATCAGTTCGAATTATAGAAGGATTGAATCCAGAAATAACATGTGGAATGCATTGCACTGGATTTGAGTTTAATAAAATTATGTCAAGGCATCCATCTCATACATTTGGCATAGTTGGAACTGAGTTTCACCTATAAATACATTAAATTTTTTTTTATTTGACGACCATCCGTACATATCGAAATCGCAATATGCGTTGAATCCAATTCTTTTATATACTTTGCAACCCATATCACTAGAAATCAATGTAGCAATTTTGAACTAATCTGCCCAAAAATCTTTCGCTAAACTTCGTCGTTTATTCCAAAGTTCATTCTTTTTAGAAAATCCCATCACACCTGCTCCCTTGTCTGCATCTTTAACTTGCCACATTCCACTAACAGCCCCAGTTAATGCACCAGACAATACTTCAAATCCTTGTGCAGTATATAAATCACACTCAACTCCACGATTAATTATAAATTTTAATTGACGCATACCTTGCTGATTCTTCGAACTTAAGACTTCTAGTAATTTTTCAACTTCTGAATCAAGCTGATCATTAGAAACAACACGATTCCATAAATTCCATTCAACAGCTCTTTTTGCTGAATGTAATGCACCTATTAAATTTATTTCCTTAGCTCTGCGTCTACCTATCAGTCGTGCTAGGCGTGTAGTCCCTCCCCAACCAGGAGTGATGCCAACATCAACTTCAGGCATACCCCATTTAGCTCTCTCAGTAGCAATAACAAAATCACATGCCATCGTAATTTCCAGTCCACCTCCAACAGCATAACCATCAACAGCAGAGATCGTAATTTTATCTAATTCTTCTAATTGATTTGCCATATTTTGATAATAGCGAACGCGGCGAGTTATATCATTAGCGTTACCCCATTGTAACATTTCGGTGATATCATCTCCCACACAGAAATTATCACCTGCACCTTTTATTACAAGAAATTTTAATTTTGTTGATTTGCGGATTTTTTCAATAGCATATACTATCTCGTCTGAAAGCTGCATACTTAACGCATTTAATACTTCAGGCCGATTAAGAGTAATCCACGCTACTTTTTCTTTCTCTTCAAATATAAGTTGTTTAAATTCCATAAATTAAGTTTCAATAATATTATTATTAAAGTTTTTTTATACTGAGAAAATTTCAAATTGAGTTATAAAATTTCTAAAGTGATATTTCTTGGGTAATATTGAGGGATTCTCTTGGTATATATAAAACAACGTGAAAGGTCTGTTTCACGAAAATATTAACTTTTTTTTAGTTATCAAGTAACAGAATTAAATAATAACTCTCTAAATGAAGAGAGGGTAGTATAAGAAGAAGCTCTCAAAAATTTTAGTCTATAAGTTTTAGAAAATAAATTTTTCAATCAAAATCTGGAAGACCGTTATAAACATCTTGAAAAAATGGAACTGACCAATTCAATAGAAAATACCCTACGAAAAATATTATGATTATTGAGGTTTTGGTTATTAATATTATATATAAAATTTTACCTCTGACAGGATTATTTATTTTTAGGTAATAATATGTTACTGAAATAACACTAATTAAAGGGATTAAAAGAAAATGATAAAAACGATATAATGTTGACAGCACTACAAAGTTAAACAAAAAGTACCTTAGTGGATCAATCATTACCAATATTAATACCATGAACAACGTCAGATAAAGAACAAAGATAATAGCATCGATTAAAATTAGGCGATTGAGGCTTTCAACAGGGTTTTTTGACTTGAAGTAATAAATGGTTAAAGATACCACACTTGACATAGGGAAAAAGAGGATTAATATAGAAAAGTCTGATAAAGATAATAAAAGAATAAATGAAGTGGCTAAAATGAAAAACACCATAAGAAAAAACACAGGAATATAAATAAGTTCTAATAGTAAGTAGTTTCTATTTGTTTTTTCATTCATAAATAGTTATAATTCAATTGTAACTTATTAACATTACTGTCCAAATCTAATTAAAAACGAAAAATCAATATAAAAACTCTAGGGGATGGATCAAGGATTCTATTTTTTTTGCGGCTTTATCATAATAATCCTAAGAGATCAGAAACTCCTCCGATCTTAGGGATATCAGCTTTAAAATAATGACTAACAATATCAATTAAAAAAGTTAAATAAGGCATTACTATTTTTTCGTTATGCTTTTCTGAGAGATGATTAATTATTATTTTTGATGTTAAAGGTTTTCCTTTATAATTTTCAATAAATTTAAGAATAGAATTAGAAAACTCATATGCTTTATTTATCTCGTTTCTTAGTATAATTAGCCCCGCCATTAAATCATACTCCGCGACGAACTTTTGAACGATAGAACGCTCGATCTCTAAGCCTTTTGGATTAATTACTTTATTTTTATCTCTAATAACTTCCCGATTTTTAAAGATGAGATAATCTTCAAATTCATTTTTATTTTTTTTATAATCCATTTCAGAAATTATTTTTAAATCAAATTCAAACGAATTCTGTGTAATATACTGAAAGAAATTAATTATATAATTATAAAGGAACTCTTGATCCGAAAGAATTAATGATTTCTTTCCAAGAAAAATTGCTCTAAATACATATGTCATTAACGTGTCAGGGATATTTAGCTTAATTAAATCAAACTTAATAATATCTGTTTCGGGAATGATTAAATCTTCAGTTCTCTCACTAGTTTCACCTTCAGGAAGCTCAATCTTAAAATCTGCTACTAAGCAATCTCTTACAATTAAGTTTTTGTCTACATATGCGATAAATGAATGCTCACATATCATGCCAGCAGCTATATTGATTGCTAGGAGTCCTTTTGAAACATTTTTTGTAGCATCATCTGAAATCTCTATATGATCCCATTTCGAGCAGATAGGACACCGAATTTCAATTCTCGCCATATTCAAATTAGAATATAAATATTATTGAATATATATTTGACCAATAGTTATATTTGTTTTATCACAATCTTATATTTCTATAATAAATGTTGTATTATCACTTAATAAATTTGTTTTATAATTAAGCCAAGTTTAAGTTAGAGTATAATCTTAAATTCTCCTAACTCGACCATAATTTCTCTCTATTAAATTCGCAACAAGTAGGCAAAATATCGCACTTAGAATTTCTGCTGTTAGAAATGCCATAGAATTATTTAGGAATAATACAGAGATAAAGAATGTACTGAAGAAGAAGATATTAAAAAGGATAAAAACTATCAGTAAAGGTTTTGTAATTGGAAAATCTAAAAATTTCTTTAATTTTGAACTCTTACTTATTGCTTTACGAAATCTACTTCTTAATTTCTCTCTTCTCTCAACTTGGGCATAACTTTCAAAAATAATAAGAGTAGCATAGAATAATGCCACCCAAATTCCAATTGGGATTAAGATTGCTATAATATGATTTCCCAAAGCTAGGAAATATTGACCTATATAAATAAAATATAATTGGGATATTCCACTCATTCCTAATAAAAGTAGTAGGGAACCAAAATATTCCTTTGACGTCCATCTAATTCTTATTGGCATAATTTTTTCCTTCTATTTTTCTATGGGCCAGGGGAGAATTGAACTCCCGATTTCCCGCACGTCAAGCGGGCATCTTAGACTACCACAATACTCAATTGTGGTATATACCACTAGATCACTGGCCCTTTTTTAAATATCTACTGAAACCAGTAATATGTAATTTATGTTAATAAAAAATAAATATTTTATTAAAAATTGCTAATTTCTAATGCAATCGCTTATTTTCGAAAATGAAATAAAAAAATAAAAATAATAACTTTTTATGCTTTTTTTTCACGCAAAGCTCTAATCATTGGTAAATCTTTTCCAGAAAGAATTTCTAACATTGCTCCGCCTGCGGTTGATATGAAGGAAACATCATCTGCTTTTCCTGCCATTGAAGCAGCAGCACCCATTTCACCGCCACCAATTATCGTAAGTGCCTTGTTTTTCTTTGTAGCGGCTACCATAGTGTCTACGATTTCATTTGTGGCTTTTCTAAAAACGTCCTTTTCAAATATACCCGGTGGACCATTTGCAATAATAGTTTTGCATTTCATCAGAATTTCATTAAATTTATCCACAGTTTTCTGGCCAATATCTCCTGTTGTTGTGTTATAAGTACCAGCTTCATCGATTTCAATGGTTTTTCTATTACCATTATCATCTATGATTAAATCTTGGGGGAGAATAATTTTATCACTATATTTCTCATATGTCTCTATTATCATATCTTTATTTGCTTCTAAATCTTCAGCTATTATTTTATGGTTTGGTTCTCCCATATTTTTACCTAAAGCCTCAAATATTAAGATTGCGGTTAGTCCTGAACAAAGAGCATAATCTAATTTTTCATTATCAAAATTATATTTCATTGCTTTAAATTTATCTATTGCTTTAGCCCCTCCAATTAGCATAGCCATAGGTTTTTCAGGTTCTTGCATTATTTTTTTCAAAGCATCTAATTCTTTATCGGTTATAGGTCCCGCCATCATTTTAGGCCATCCTACGATTGATGCGTGAGCGCGATGAGCCGCTCCAAAAGCATCAACAATTACATAATCAACTAAAGGAAATAAAGTTTTGACCATTTCAGTGTTTTCTGCCTCAGAGAAATCTTTATAATTTTTCATTTCTCCTTCAAATTTTCGAACATTATTGAGGACCAACACATCTCCAGGTTTGAGATCTTTAATTGCTTGAATGGCTTGTTCTCCAAATATATCTTTAACAAATTTTACTGGTCGGCCAAGATGTTTTTCTATTTCTCTGGCGTGTATATCTAAATCTGTGAAATCATCTTTTCCTGGACGCGATTGATGGGCTAATATAATGACAGCACTCTTCTTAAAATATTCATTTAAGGCTGGGACAAGAGCACGAATTCGAGGAGAATCTCTGATCTCCATTTTCTCTAAATCTATGCTGGAGTTGATATCAACACGCATTAAGATTTTTTTACCAGTTAATTTTACATCCTTGAAAGATGTATAGTCAATTTTCATATGTTTCTTCACTTTAACTTAGGATTTAAAATTGATTGAATAGTAATTTATAATTATTTTGAGTAATTATTATCTTTTTTCTAAAATTAGTAAACTACAAAATTTATGTTTATTTAATGATTTTAATAGAATCATAATTTAGCAAAGGATATGCTAAATGAGTGAAATTAAAAATATTCTTTTAAAATTACTTGAAAAGGAAATTTCCTTAGAAGATGCTGAGAAATTGTTAAAGGCAAATTTGATTGAAGAGGTAGGCGATTTAGCAAAATTAGACGTTTTTCGTAAGACTAGAACTGGTACGCCCGAAGTAATTTATGCTCAAAATAAAACTCCTCAAATGATAACAAATATAGTTTCCCAATTTCTGAAAACTAAAAAATTTGCAATAATTTCTCGTTATAGTGAGAAACAAAAAACCCTAATCCTGGAAACCTTTGGCAATAATAAAGATTACATAATTGACATAAATGAATTAGGAAAAATCATTGTTATTAAAGAATTTTCTTATAGTTTTGTGAACAAAGGAGGAATTGTTGGAATTATTACAGCAGGGAGTTCTGATATACCAACTGCAGTTGAGGCAGAGGTAATTGTAAAAATTATGGGTTGCAAAGTTATCTCGAGTTATGATGTAGGGATTGCGGGTATCCATCGAATTTTTACACCATTAAGTAATATGATAAAAAATGGGGTACATGTGATCATTGTTTGCGCGGGTATGGAAGGAACACTCCCGGGTGTGGTTGCGGCGCTTGTTGATGTTCTAGTAATAGGCGTTCCAATTTCGAGTGGGTATGGTATAGGTGAAAAAGGGAAAGGAGCACTAATCACTATGCTACAATCCTGTTCACCCGGATTATTAGTTGTGAATATTGATAATGGATTTGGAGCAGGAGCTTCCGCCGCTATAATTGCTAATAAAATTGCTGAATAATGTTTCTTTGCATTTAAAAATGCTATAAAATCCTTAAGATTGATAATATCATACAAAGTGAGTCTTCTCATTTTAGTTTAAATTCAACTAGAAAAAATATATAAATATTCGGGTTTAAATTTCTTTTAATTAATCATAAAAAATATAAATATTAATTAAAAGTGAAATTTATGACACCAACACCAGCTTCATTAGAAGCTCTAGCCAATCTTCGTCTATTAAATTCGGAATTAGGATGGTATGTTATTCCACTACTCGCTATAGTATTATATATTTATAGTGTAGAAATTAAAAATGCGAGAGAAACGGGAAATTGGAATACAGTATATGCGGGGTTAACAGTATTAGGCTTGGATTTAATTAATGAAATATGGAATGGACTCGTTTTCGCTTTTTCCAATTACTCTGCTTTTTGGACTACGCCTGGAGCAAGTGCTTATATTATATTAATTGGATGGAATATTGAAATTGCTTTTATGTTTTCTATCGCTGGAATTGTTTTTGCAAAGTTTTTACCAGAGGATAAAAAAAAAAAAATACTTGGACTTCCTAATCGATGGGCTATGGCAATCGGTTTTACTCTATTCTGCCTAATTGTGGAAATTTTCTTGAATGTGGGAAATTATTTAATATGGGTGTATCCATGGTGGCATTGGTATAATCCAATCCTAATTTTTTTAATAGGATACTTTCATTTCTTTGTAATAGCATTTTATGTGCATGATTTACCAGAGAGAAAGTCAAAATTGAAAGTAGTTGGGATAATCTATGCTATAGGTATTGGGCTTTTATGTATCTTTTTGCCTCTAGGTATCGCAGGAATAATCAATTTTTAGGATTTTTAACTCTAATTTTTTTTCTTTTCATTAAACACATTATTAATTAAATATCTAAACGTTTAATGAATTTTTTTACTTAAAGTGAAGGACTCAATTATTCAAAATTTTATCCCTTTTCAATAACGAGAAATTCGCCTTTTCGATATCTTGAAAATTCTCAAATTTAAGATAGATAAGTATAAATAGGTATATTAATATAATAAACATTGAACTTATTTTTGAATTAATTATATCAATATCTAAAAAAACATTCTAAGAAGAATTAGTTGAGACCCCGATGGTCGCATCTATCGATCATGTTGAACTTTTTGAAAAATCTAAAAAGTTTTTTGAAGATGGTGACATCATTAAAACTTTAGAAAACTATGAAAAAGCAATGGAACGCATTGATCGTTCACAAATAAAAAATAAACCAGAATATATTCAATTTTTAGAAACTATTCTAAATCATTGCAGAGAAAATAATTTACCTGAAGAAGAAGCACTAGTTTTAAGAGCATTAGGAAGAACTTACTCTCTTTTTAAACAATACACTGAAAGTATGAAATATCACTATCAATCATTAAAAATTCAGAAGAAACTCGGTAAAAAATTAGAAACAGCTGAAGGTTTAGTATTTTTTGCTGAAGATCTTGAGGTATCCGGGAATTTTGATAAAAGTGTTGAAGCATTCCAAGAAGCCTCAGAAGTTTTTCAGGATTTGGGTAAATTAATAAAAATCAAAGAAATTGAGAGAGAAATTAAGAGATTAAAAGAATTTTCAAAAGAAATGGTTGAAGACGAGTATATATTACATAAGTTTAATGTTGATAAATATTAAATAGTACAATTAGGGAACTCATTTTCTAACTATTTTTTTTTCTTATTTTTATTTCTACTAAAATTTTATCAGATGTTTCTATAAGTTATTATAGATTTGTTTTATCTCTGCATTAACTATCAACTGAACCTTTTTTATAGTTGAACCAGTATCTTCACTTATTTTTTTAAGATCCTTATATTCTGGCTTAATGTTAACGATTTCTAATCCTTTATCCGATTGAATAAATGAAATTTTATAATCTATTTCATAAGTTTTTTCATTTATTTCAATACTTCTCCTTTCAATTTTCCTACTAATACAAACTCTGTTAATTATGTTAAATCTTACTCCCAATGTTCCTAATTCATGTACAATTTTTTCAATTAACTTAAAAATTTGCTCAGGATAACAAAGAACTTTTATAATATGGCCAGGTCTATTTTTTTTCGTTATACTTGGGAATATTTGAATATCGAGTATGTCTTCTTTTTCAAATGTAGTGATAAAATTTCCAAGAATTTCACCAGATACATCATCAACATCAGTTTCTAATACAGAAACTTGTTCAACATACTTTTGTAAGGGGTGGCTTGAATTAGATAAACTTAATCCTCTATCTTCACCATAAATTAATCGTAACACATTAGAGAAATTATCAAATTTCTTTTGTCCCGTGCTATATACTGATTTTATAATTTTCATCTCTGCGGGATATTGAAGAACTTGGGGTTCTAAGTTTGCTAACAATGCTGCTCCTGTTGGAGTAACTAGTTCAGATTCTATTGGTCCTCCAAATGTTATTAGGTTTGATTTTTCTAAAATCTTTAAAGTAGCTGGGGCTGGAATGGCTAAGATCCCATGTTTTGTTTTAACTTTACCCGCACCTAAAGGTATTTTACCACAAGAAATTCTTAATCCTTTGTTAAAACCATTAATCCTATCAAGAGCAGTCGCTATACCTATAATATCTATAAATGTATCAACTGAACTCAGTTCATGTAAATGAATCTTCTCAATTAATTCACCATGAACATCTGCTTCAGCTTGAATCAAGGACTTTAAAACGTTATTAGCATAATTCTTTGCTGAATCAGATATTTTAGAATTCAAAAGAAAATTATTCAAAGACTTCTGTAAAGTTTTCGCTGTTCTGTGATCTTTTGTTTCTTTTATATCAATTTTTAATTGATTCAATTGAATTCCACTACGTTCCGTATAAATTAATTCAATATCTAATTTTGTAACATTGGGAAGCCAATTTTTCAAATCTTGTAATTCATGTAAAATTACATTAGGTTCTGGAACTAACCCTAAAAGACCTGCAAGAAACATATCACCTGAAATCCCAGAATTAAGTAAATCAATATATAGTATTCTCATTTTATCATTATTTCAAAATTGGTATATGACTCAATATTTAATGTGATAACAATTTTATAAGTATATTATCTTTTTAATAATATTAAGAATTATTAAAAATAAATTATATTTTCAAATTTAAAACACAGATATGTCAGAACTGCAAACTCTTAAGGCTTACCTTACCCAATTACCGGGAACTTTGCTAAAATTACTAAATATTGACCCCCCTCATAACACTATTCCAGAAGCAATCCCAGATATTTTAGATTTGTATCAAGGAATCGAGCGTATTAGCATAAATTTAATAGATAATTTTGGTCTTTTTGAAATCACTTATTTAAAACCACAATTTATGATTGCCAACTCAGAAGTAATGCTATTACTTAGCACTAAAAACCCTTATACTTTAGGAGTACTACATCAATTAATTTATGGTGGTTTTGAAGTTGAACCTAATGGATTCCATCTCTTAAAAGCTATAAATAATGGGGGGAAATCATCTTGTTTAATTGGAAGACAAAAAGATATAGAAAGATATGATGGGGGAACAAAATCTATTGCAAAAGATACTGATATGAGTACTTGGGTTGAATCAGCGAAAGTTATTAATACACATGACCTTTCATGGATGCATTATTTAGATTTTGAGAATTTACATAAACAACAACAACGGTTAAGACAAAGAACTCCAGAAGATTTAATTGAAAAATTAATAAATAGAACAGATAAATGGATTCTAGGTAATTATAAACAACTAAGGCAAAATTCATTAATGATTATCATTGGAGATCATGGTAGGGTGAAATTAGACCTCGAATATTCTGGAAAAATTGCTCAGTGGCGTGAAGCAAGTGTACCAATTGCGATCCTTATGAGAAAATAATTTTTTTTTTAACTACAATTTTATACCTTTCTAGTTGTTGAAAATGGAAGAATATAAACGTTTTACAATTTCTCTTCCTCAAGAGCTCTATGATAAATTTGAGGAATTTAGAAATAAATTAGGAATTTCTAGATCTGATGCTATTAGGAAAGCTATGTATCTTTTTATGATACAAGAAGAAAATATCTCTGTAGTTTCAGAAAACGTAATAGGCTGTATAGCAATAATAATGGCTCATGAACATATTGATCTTAATCATCAGCACTCTCATGAAGAATCACATGATTTTGAACACAATCATGATTATAGCTCAAGATCAATTTATGCAAATGTTCAACAAACAGATGAAATCTTAAAAAATGATATTCAACATCATTTTCATGACATTATTATTTCTACAATGCACGTACATTTAGAATATGAAAAATGTCTAGAAATTATAGCTGTATCAGGATCATTTGAACGTGTAAAAAAATTGAAAGATGATCTTCAGAGATTAAAAAGCATATTATCAATAGGATTCTTTATAATTGATAAAGATTTTGCTGAAAAATAAAATAATAGCCATGAAAAAAGGAGAGAAATAAGAATAAAAAATTCCATTTTCTCAAGAAAGAAAATAAGGTATAAGGCGATTTGGTTTGGAATTTTTATTCTTTATTTACTATTTGTGGGTTGTGTGTTCGTACATAGAACATCTCCTTTTAATAATTTAAACATAAATGGAGTATAAAATTTGTAATTTTTATTTGGAAATAGAAATATTGATAGAAAATAAAGTATGAAAAAAAAAAAAATAAATCTTAAGGCGAGAAGTTTATAGATCCTTCTCTTGGACCGTTTTTCGGTTATTAGCTTTAGCTCTTGCGATAGCTTTGTTGAGAACATCAATGATTGCATTATTAAGTGCTGGGCCATCAATCAAATCTCCACTTGTGTTGCAACCCTTACCTTTAATATATTCTCGGACTTTACTTTTCACAAAAAGAGCATCAACAGCTGCTTTTTTAGCCATTTTTTTTATTCCTCCTATAATGATTTAAAAATGTTTTAAATAAATTATGTAATTTAATTATTATTCCGTCTTCCTTATTTTTAAACTTTAAGGTTAAATTATCTTAAACGATGAATAACAACCTTCTAAATACAATTTTTGTAAATCCAAAATAATGTAAAAACTGGCCTATATTTTAAAATTGATGATAAATTTAGTAAGATCTTTTAAATTCCAAATTGGAAATAAAAGATTTAATTAAAAGATTAGGTACTTTTTAATAAAAACATATAATCACCCGTTTGATTGATTATTTTCTATACTATATTGAGAAAAAACCAAGCTACATGAAATAAATTTTTTAAAAACGGTATAAAACATAAAAGTCTGTTCTTTTTATAGTTATTTTTTAATTTTATCTCATGGGAATACAAGATCGAATATCTTTACCCTCAATGATCAAAAGATCTTATGATAATACAAATATTCACAATTTATTTATATTTAATAGATCTGGTATTTGTTTTTTTGGCAAAAATTTTACAGATTATTTTCAAGTAGAGAAAAACTTAGTTTCTCCCTTTATTACTGCCTTGATGTCTTTTTCTAAGGAAATGATTGGAAAAAAATTCAAAACAATAGAAATGGGTGATGTAAAATTTGTCATTTTTGAAAAAGGCGCTCTAAATTACAATATTTTATGCGATACAATTGAAAATGAAATCTTCTTGGAGGAAGCTGTAAATAAAATCAATAAACGACTTACCATATATATGCGTAAAAAAAAGATTAATATTAATAAACAAATCGTATATGACGGTGTATTTAATGAAATTATCGAGGAAACTATTGAAGATGCCTTCAGTAATGAGTTCAATTTAAAAACCGAAGAGCAAATTATTGAATACATGAAAGAATTAATATTAATTGATGAAATTGACGGAGCTATTCTTTTAACTGATAGAGGAAAAGTGTTATACGCCCCATATAACAAAGCTTATTTGAAGAATTTTTTAAAAGAGGTTGAATTTCGTGTTAAAATCTATAATAATTCAATATTAAAACTCTTCTATACTTTTAAAGATAATAGATTCATCTTTTCAGAATATGTTCAAAATAAATATTTCATAATTTTAGTTTTTAATTCTCATGTAAGATTTGGAGTAGCTGAACACTATTTAACTCGAATTGTAGATTCTGTTAAAAATCTACTTTCAAGTTAATAAAACAAAGATTTAGATATTTTGTTAATGTTTTAAATTTTTAAATTGTTAAGACATATTTTATTTTAAACCTAATTTATGATTTATAAAAACCAAGTTAAAAAATATCGAAAAATAATTCTAACATACAATTATCATTAAAGTGAAGGTTTATGTCAAAAACAGAAGAAGGATTAAAAGAAGCATTTGCGGGAGAATCACAAGCAAATCGTAAATATTTAGCTTTTGCTGAACAAGCCGATAAAGAAGGTTTCCCTCAAGTAGCAAAAGTTTTTAGAGCTGCTGCTGCCGCAGAAACAGTTCATGCTCATAATCATCTTAGAGTTCTTGGAGGAGTTAAATCTACAAAAGAAAATATACAAGCAGCAGTAGAAGGTGAGCATTATGAATTTACAAAAATGTATCCTGAGTTCCTTGAAGCTGCTAAGAACGAGGGAAACAAAGCTGCAGAGAGAACATTTAATTATGCCAATGAAGTAGAAAAGATTCATCATAAACTGTATAGTGCTGCTCTTGAATCGATAGGAAAGGGTAAAGATTTAGAAAAAAATGATATATATATATGTCCCGTCTGTGGATACACTCACGAAGGAGAACCACCTGATAATTGCCCTGTTTGTGGAGCAGTTAAAAAGGTCTTTAAAAAAATTGATTAATTTTTTTTTTATTTTTATTTTATTTATCATCAATTTAGATTATCCAAGGAGTATAACATTCTTTGATTTTCAATAGGTAATCATTGATAGAGAAATTTAATTCTTTTTCAGCTTTTTCAAGTGAACTAAGTATAGCTCCATTGGTATAATAGTTTAAAAGTAGATCTGAAATTTGTTGATTTCCTAAAGAAATAATAGTTTGAAGTCTAGCATTCTTAATGATATACTTGACATTTTTAAATTTGAGCTTTATTGAGCTTAAATTTTTCAATTCTCTTTCCAATTTTTGATATTTTTTTATCAAATCATGCAAATTTTCTTTTAAATAAAAAAATACTTCTTTTTCATAAGGAGTATTAAGTTTTGGAACAAATGGATTAATATTTACTCGTAAGGCGTTTTTTTCAAAATCTAAATCATCAAATAATTTTAATAAATTAATAATATCATCAATATTTTCTTCCTTCTCCTCTGGTAAACCTATTAAAAAGTATAATTTTACATTTTTAATTTGAGAATCTCTTATTTGAGTTAAAACTGAAATAATTTTTTCATTAGGTATCATCTTTCCGAGTGCAAATCTCAAACTTTCAGAACCAGTTTCCGGAGCAATAGTAATAGTTTTGATGTTTGCTTTTTCTAAAATATGAATTATATCCATATTTAGATGCTCAATCCGAATTGAAGGAATTGTTAATCTTTTTCCATTGTTAATTATATGCTCACAAATCTCCTTAAATTTAGGGTGTGATGAAACGCAGGAACCTATAAGGCTTATTGTTTCGAAATCAGAATATTTTATTCCATCTTCAACAGCGTGCTTAATGTTATCATAACTTCTGTTTCTGAATGGAGAATTATGAAAAGAAGAGATACAAAATTTACATTGATAAGGACATCCCCTATTGATTTCAAGAAAAAAATTGCTCTCAAAAATTGATTTTTCTTCAGATGATTTGGATATCAGTTGAAAAATAGGAGTAGACGAATCATCAAGATTTTTAAGAATTGCTCTTTTAGCTCTATTGTTAAGTGTAGGTATATAAATTCCTTCTATTAATCTAACTCTCTCTAAAAATTCTCTAAAATTTAAATCTTCTTTTTTATAAGTTTGAAAGATTTTAAAAAATGATTTTAAACTTTCCTCTGCATCACCAATAAACAAAATATCAAAATAATCACTTAACGTGATTGGATTTGAGGTGACTGCGGGCCCTCCTCCTATTATAATTGGAAATTGAGCATTATCTTTAATTAAAACGTTATAACGCTCTTGAGAAGTTAAAGGGATCTCAGCTTTTTCTAATATCCATAATATGTTTTTAAAATCATTCTCAAAATGTATTGAGAAACCTAAGATATCAAATTCTTCTGGCAATATTTTATTTTCAAGGGATCGTAAAAGATTTTTCGAAGAATAATCTTTCGAAGCAGGAAATCTCAACTTTATATTTCTAGGTAAAAAAATACGTTCACAAGCAATATTTTCAAATGAATTTATTAGGAAATAGAGAAGTCTAATAGAGTATGAAGACATACCGATTTTATATACATTAGGGTAAATTAATCCAAAAGAAAAATCAATTTTTCGCCAATCTTTAATTATAATATTCTCTGTAATCATATAAAAAAAACTTTAAAAATAATTTATAAAAAATCAATCAATTATGAGTTTTTGATTCATGCTCTGCTTTAATTTTCTTGATTTCTTCCACAATCAATGGTAAAATGGTTTCAGTTTTATTATTGATAACAATTTCCGCACGTTCATCTAAATATGTTGGCTCATCATTCACTATAATTATTTTCCCCCCTTCACTCAGAGTATAAAGAGGCAAATCACATACTGGTGTCACTGTGAGGGAAGAGCCTGCTATTAACATGACATCTGACTTTTTAGCTATATCTATTGACATATATTTTTCAAAATTAGGTAGACTTTCTCCAAATAGCACTACAGAAGGTTTTAAAGGAGCACCACAATAATTGCATCCTGGAGGTAAATTTTTTTCTTTTTTTAATTTACGCAGAAGTTGTTCTTTTGTGTAGCTTGCACGACATCCCAAGCAGGTAAATCTATTAATATTTCCATGTACTTCATATACAATAACATTTCCTGCTTTTTGATGTAATTCATCAATATTTTGAGTAATAATGGCTTTAATTATATTTAATTTTTCAAGATCTGCAATAGCATAATGGCCAGGGTTTGGTTCAGCATTAAATAAAGTTGGAGCAATTTCTTCAGCCATTTTCCAAAATTTTGATGGATCCTTTAAGAAGGATTGAATGCTTCCATATATCTTAGGTTTGTATTTTTTCCAAATTCCACTTTCTCCTCTAAAGTCTGGAATTCCAGATTCTGTTGAAATTCCTGCTCCGGTTAATACAATTGCATATTTTGAATTGAAGAGCAACTCAGAAGCATTTCTAATACTTTCTTTCTCTATTGGTTGTAGTGTATCCATTTTTTAGTTGAATAATGATGTTTAAGTTTGTAATTATTTAATTCTAATAAAATTTATACTTATAGTTTTAATCTTCATAATCTTCAAGAATTAATGCATTTTTTATCAAATTAAATCAAAAAAACTTAATATATCAGATAATTTTTACTATAATAAGAGATAATTAATTGATCTTCTACTAATTTAAAATTTTCCCTTATGATCTCTTCTTTCAGTATTATCTTAGAGAATGATATTCTTTATTGTTCAGATGAAAAAAAATACAATGCTTTTGAGATCATTCTATTTACAGAGAAGCTGCTACGCAGTATAAATCCCAGAAATACCTGGCGTTTGAGGAAAATTTGTTTAAAGCATAAAAAGTTTGGTACAGAAAGGATTATTGTTGAACATATGGTTACGAATGCTGGTCAAAATTTATTCTTCTGTAGTATTGGCAATTTTAGTGTAGGATCAACAGAATCTTTTAAAATGTTAAAAGACTTCTGTAAACAGGTTCAAGTTCAATATAATGATTTAGATAGATTGAAATTTTCTTCCGAAGAACCTACTTTTAAGGACGTTATTAAACTGATTACAGAATATCTAAGAGATAAATATTTAGACCCCTTAGAAGAAGAAATTATTTATGAAAAATCTATTAAGAATGGACAAAATGCGATATTGTATGCGGGGATATCTGCTCAAGGATTACCAATTGTTTCTCAACTTTTTGATATTAATCTTTTAACAAATTTAAATAGAGATGAAACTATTGAAAATATTGAATTATATAGCTCAGATTTGTCTGCTAAATTAGCTACAATTTCAATGAACACCCTAATTCGTACTAAAACAAAAATTAAAGAAATACATATAGAAGATACTGAAAGTGTTCAAGAAAATAATAATAAGAAAATTATATTATTTGGAAGCATTAATGGTTATTCAGTAGATTTTATCGCTACTGGTAATTTTTATAAAGTAAAAGCAATTTTTAAACAATTGAAATCTAAATTATCTTTAGATTCTGCTTTTAGAGAAGAATTTGCGGGAAATTTAAGACCTTTTAAACATTTGAAATACTATCTTGATGAAGTTGTAAAAGATTTTGACAAAATAAATTAAATATATATATTATTAAATCGTTTTTATGAAAGCCGTAATACTAGCCGCAGGAGAAGGAAAGAGGCTAAGGCCAATAACCTCATCAAGACCTAAACCAATGATACCATTATTAGGAAAACCTCTTTTAGAACATACTATTTTGGGACTTAAAAATGTGGGAATAGATCAATTTTTACTTATTGTTTGATATAAAAAAGAAATAATTAAGGAATACTTTGAAAAAGCATCACACCAATTAAAAGTGAAAATTGAATATATCACTCAAGAAGAATATTTAGGAACTGCTCACGCAGCAGGTTATGCGAAAGATTTTATTAAAGACGAAGATTTTTTGATGATGTATGGTGATTTATTTATCGATCCTGAAATCTTTCGAGTTATCTTACAGAAATATAGGGAAAATAATTATGAAGGATTAATCACATTACTGAAAGTAGATAATCCACAAGATTATGGGATTATCAAATTGAATTCTAAAGATTTAGTTGAAAAAATAATAGAAAAACCTCTTCCTAAACAAAATGCGGGAAATTTAGCAAATGCAGGAATATATATATTTAAACAATCGATTTTTAAAGCTATAGAAAGAACCCAAAAATCCATTAGGAATGAATATGAATTTACGGATTCTATGCAAATACTAATAAATGAATTTGGGGGAAAAATCATCGGTTGTAATATAAATAACTATTTCTGGAACGATATTGGATTACCATGGCAACTGTTTGAGGCAAATAAGTTTCTTTTAGACGGTAAAAAAAATCAGATCTTTGGAGAAATCGAAGAAAATGTCAAAATTCAAGGAAATGTCTATATAGGAAAAGGAACTACTGTTAAATCAGGTTCTTGTATTCAAGGCCCATGTTATATAGGAGAAAAAAATGTCATAGGACCAAATGCTTTTATACGTCCATATACTTCGATTGAAAATAATTGCCATATTGGAATGTCTGAAGTAAAGAATTCAATAATTTTGTCTAATACTTCCGTCCCACATTTTAATTATGTAGGTGATTCTATTTTATGCGAAAATATTAACCTAGGGGCAGGTACTAAAATATCAAACTTGAGATTTGATAATAAAAATATAAAAATGAAAATTAACAAAAAGTTAGTTGATTCTGGCAGAAGAAAATTAGGAGCAATAATTGGACCTAATTCCCAGACAGGAATCAATGCAAGTATAATGTGTGGTAAAAAGATAGGTGAAAATTCTATTATCGGAGCGCACACATTAATCAATGAAGATGTGCCTTCAAATTCACTTTATTATCAAGATTCCAATGGAAATATAAAAAAAGAAATCAATCAATTTTAAATTTACATTTATGGATCTCTATTTTCATTGAATTGCTATTTGTTCCTGGAATTCAGGTGATTCTCTTTTCCTAAGTTCACGGAGTAATTTGGAAAATTTCATTGGTTTATTAGTATAATCAAGTTCTTTTAACGCTTGTTCTTGGTATGCAATGAAAAGTTTATTAGAAAATTCTTCCCAATCTTGACATATTGCTAAGGTTTGTTCATCATTTCTTAGAAGACTATCATGGGACATTATTCTATTAAATTCTGATGAATATTCTTCAATAATATCTGAATTTGCTCCCTCTAGTAAATCTCTACAAAAATCATCAGCTGGATACCAGTCTTTTACTCTTGAAAAATCTCGATGAATTTGAGTGAGGAGTACATTTCTAGGCCCCTCCCATAATTCCATAATCATAGCAT
>Ga0114922_10001206_pt1 | contig 24736 bp, 20 predicted proteins | sample AartaG_FD_100975 | JGI IMG/M metagenome (GOLD analysis project Ga0114922, IMG submission 100975) | Deep subsurface microbial communities from Aarhus Bay to uncover new lineages of life (NeLLi) - Aarhus_00045 metaG | ecosystem: Environmental > Aquatic > Marine > Oceanic > Sediment | place... | reverse complement strand
CCTACTGGAAAAATGGCACATGCAAGTGCAAACTCTCGATGATATTTCCGAGATCGCAAAATCAAAGCTTACCAATCATCGGGTGGGTCTTTACCAGTCTTGGCGGTCCAACATGGACGAAGGATGGACACGGTACGTGCTGGATGACCTGGAGATCCCATTCACGACTCTCCACAACAAGGATTTCAAAGGGGACAAGAACAAGAAGGTCGATTTGAGCGAAAAATACGATGTCATCGTTTTTGCGAGTGAAGGCGCCGACATCATCAAAGACGGAAAGCGAAGTCCATCTGCCCAATCAACAAGGTATTCCCGAGGCGGCAATACTCCTCCTGAATATGAGGGGGGAATAGGCAAAGAGGGAGTGGAGGCACTCAAAAAATTTGTGGAAGAAGGCGGCATTCTCGTGACCCTCAACGATGCCTGCGGATTGGCTTTTAAAGAATTCTCTGTCCCTGCACAAAATGCCTTGGAACGAGTGAACCGCAACGAATTCTTCTGCCCCACTTCCATCTTGAAGCTCAAAGTGGATAACAAGACGCCCATCGGATACGGCCTTCCCAGAGATGTCGGAGCCGTGTTTTCCAGAAGCTTGGCAATCAGCACACGGGTTCCATCCGGAGAATGGGACAGGAAAGTCGTGGCCACATTTCCAGAGGACGACATTCTTTTGAGCGGGTGGTTGCTCGGGGAAGATGTGCTTGCACGCAAAGCAGCCGTCGTCGATGTAACACACAAAAAAGGACACATTATCCTGATCGGAATCCGTTGTCAACACAGAGCTCAATCCCACGGCACCTACAAATTCCTATTCAACGCCCTGCTCTACCCCGAATCGAACTAACCTGAATTATTTATAAAAACGGCTGATCCTTTCAGCCGTTTTCAATAAAACAATATTTTCATATCCTTTATAATTTAATCAGCCGTTTGTACCCTGCGGGCGAGCCGATCTCACTACATCGCCTCCGTTGCATCAATCTCGGCTCGTGGATAATTCAGGTTGAGCAAGATGGGAAGTCCCCATCTTCTTGAAATAACAAAATTTGAACATTATAATAGCTATAGAGAAACAACAAGGTGAATCTGATGGAAAATAAGGAATTTTATCTGTTGCACTCCGATGTTTGCAAAACCCTGGCCAATCCCAAAAGGCAGGAAATATTGGATTGTCTACGTAAGAAGAATATGACAGTCAACGAGTTGGTCAAAAAAACAGGGATTTCCCAAGCCAATCTCTCACAGCATCTAGCTATCTTGAGATCTAAAGGAATCGTCTTGACTCAAAGGAGAGGGATCCATGTGTTTTATTCTTTATCCAACCCCAAAATTATCCAAGCATTCGACCTGATCAGCGAAGTTCTCCAAGATTCTTTGAGCGCGCAGAGCAAAACAGTCAAATCAGCGATAGGGCGAAAAAAAGAATAATTTATTCCCCAATGATCTTGACAAGGACTCTTTTCCTGCGTCGGCCGTCGAATTCGCCATAAAAGATCTGTTCCCAAGGTCCGAAATCCAAACGTCCACCAGTAATAGCCACAACAACCTCCCGCCCCATGATCGTCCTTTTCAGGTGTCCGTCCGCATTATCCTCCCCTGTCCGGTTATGCCTGTACTTGGATATCGGCTGATGAGGAGCCAACTCCTCGAGCCATTCCTCAAAGTCGGCGTGTAATCCTCTCTCGTCATCATTTATGAATACACTGGCTGTGATGTGCATGGCATTGACCAGACAGAGGCCTTCCTGAACACCGCTTTTTTCGACCAACGCCTCGACTTCTGGAGTGATGTTAATAAGCTCTACCCGCTTATTCGTGTCGAAAACGATATGTTCTGTGAGTGATTTCATTTTTTCCCCTTCAAACTGATCAATACTCCCCCACTCCCAAGGGCCAGCATAATCAGGGATTGAACGAACGTTTTCCACTGGATCTGGTCTGATAGGAGAACAGCCTGGATCAAGAAAAAGACCCCAGCCAAACCTATAACACTGTAGACACCCAGCATGATCCCCCAAGCTTGCCGGTTGGTTTTGGGTGTGTCGGCAGAGAGGTAGCGATCGTACAGCAGCATTCCGGCTAAACAGAAGATCCCGAGCCCGGCAAAGATGAGCCAGAAATTTCGCACTTGGCTCAAGACTTCAGGGGACAATGGAGTCCCGGCAGCAACAGCCTCAGCCGTTGGAGCGATCGGAGCAAGGCTCTTTTCATACAGGACCGCCCCGAGGTTGCTGCCGATCAGGCTCCCGAACACCCCGTAAAGGAAAGCATATCCCATATAAACGGCCTTTTTATCCTGAGGAGCGACAAGCCCGACATAACTGTAATACTTGGGATGGGCTGTCATCTCCCCGAGTGAAAAAACGGCGATCCCGAGGATGAACATCCAGGCACTGTGCGTGAAAGCCAAAACCACGAATCCGCATAAGCCGAACACGATACCCACAGCCATGACGGGAAGAGCCTTCATGTTTTTTGTGATGCGGCTGACCAGGACCACTAAAAGAACGATCGTCCCGGCATTGATGATGGTGACAAACTCTGCGTCGAACGTAAACGGTCTCAGAAGCCAACTTTTTTGCATGAAGGCATCCACTGGAGCCCGATAGATAAAATCGCGCAGATACCATAAAATTGATCCGAACATTTGAAAATAAAGAATCCAGAAGGTGGAATACACGATGATCAACAACATAAAACGGGAATCGCTCAGCACCAGCATGGCCTCTTTCAGGACCTGCCGGATAGGTTTTGTGCTCTCAGGTTTATCAGGATCTTTGTACAGAAACAAGGAAGGAATAAGCATCAAGAAACACCAGAGAGCCGAGGCAAAAAATACATACCGCCAACTGAAGCCCTTTATCCAGCTTACGAAAAGTGGGGAGACGAGAGCGCCCAGATTGATGCACCAATAATACACCCCGAACCCAAAACCGCTGGTCTCTTTGGTCGTGGTCCGGGCCACGGTTCCTGTGATTATCGGCTTGAACAACCCACTCCCTGTGGCCATGATCAGAAGGAAAAGGAAAATCAATCCGTATGAGTCAAAATTTCCTGCAGCAAAATACCCGATCGTAAGCAACGAAAAAGCAACCAGAAGGATCTTTCTGTACCCAAGACGATCCCCCAAGGCTCCGCCGATAATAGGTACGATATAAGTCAACGCATAAACGAATCCCTGAAGCAACCCCACTTCTTGCTGGCGAAATCCAAGAACATCGACAAGATATACCGCTAGAACAGAATTCAAGCCATAATAAGCCCCTCTCTCGAAGAACTCCATCATGTTGGCGATCCAGAATGTCTTCGGAAAGGATCTCAGCATACTTTTTTTCTTTTTTTCTTCTGTCATACTCTTCTCCTTCTCTACTCCCAATCTCTCACAAGAGCAATAATCAGATCCGTGAGAGCTTCGAGATCCGTTCTGTGAATCTTTTCGATAAAGGAATGGGAATACGTGCCGGGCCAGGAGAGAGGGATGTTCACCGCTCCAAGAGGCACGAACACCGATCCATCATTCCCTCCCCTCGTGTTTCCAAGCTGAATGGGAATTTTGTTGGCTTTTGCGATAGCCATCACTTTTTCCAATTCCGTTCGAGGTGCAATATTGCTGGAATCGATGGCACGGAGGACCGCCCCTTTTCCCAAAGGGAGGTGGGCAAACCTTTTGGAGTCGAACGGCCCGGCCGATGAGACAAAGGTATCCACAGGAAAAACAAAATCGGCATCGAGCTTCTGGGCAAGCCGGGATGCTCCGATTAGGCCTATCTCCTCCTGCACATCCCAAGCAAACGTGATGGTCTTGTTCTCGATCTTTGTCCAATCCACACGATGGGAGACTTCCAAAAGGGCCGCGCATCCTGCCCTGTCATCCACGGCACGTGTCGCCAAAAGTTCCGGAGATAATTCCACGATCTTTTTCTTCGTGGTTATCGAATCTCCCTCGGAAATCCCCATCGCCCTGGCTCCTTCTTGACTTGAAACTCCGAGATAAATATTTACATCTTCCGTGGCATAAGCAGAGAGCTCCAGATCGCGCTGAAAATAATCGGGGCGAGGGGCGACGATACCTTCGACCACTCCCCTCTCTGTGTGAACTTGCACAGCATGTCCCTCGTACATTTGCGGCAGGAATCCTCCTCGGCTCGATACCTTAAGCGTTCCTTGAGGAGTAATCTCCTCAACGACAAATCCGAGCTCATCTGTATGGGCCACAAAAACGAGGTGTGGCCGACCTTTTCCAACGGTAAACCAAAGATTGTGCATGTCATCTATCTGGGACTTGACTTCCCGAGGCAATCGGGATCTAATGAACTCGGCCACTTCGTTTTCGTATCCCGATACGCCTGGGATGAGAACGAGTTCTTTGAGATTCTCCCAGGCAGAATCGGATTGGTTCGTTATTTGGGAGATCAAACCACTGCCTAAAAAAACAGCCAGACCGATTGCAAAAAGTATGTTCCTTTTCATCATATCCTCCCTTCCTGCAGCAATGCAGAAAGCAAGGAATTAAGAGTTTCCACGTCTTTTATATCCACAATCTCAGAAGGTGTTTGAGAAAATTTTACGGGCAAAAAAAGCCCGATGAATTCCGCGTCTTCCTTTAAAAAGGGATTTAAAACAGAGGAACTGTAATCCGGAGCGAGCTGAAGAGGAAGGCCTTTGTCTCGAGACAAATATTGAATTCTCTCCCCTATTTTTGTCACTCGATCTTTGGAGTACACAAGCACTGGACCATCTCCCACAATCAGTTTTCTTTGATCTTCCACATCACATGGAAAGACATCGACGATGATGATGATCTTGGCCTTGACCTCTTTCGAAACGCGAAGAGCTCCCAAGCCAGAACGTGGATGGGACCGCCGCACGGGAAATTTTGTCTGGGACATCCATACAAATGTGGCGTTTGGAGTCTGTGAGACAGAAAAATTTTTTGCAAGGTTTAAAACGAGGGCCGTGCAACATTTGAGGCCTAAAGAATGGCCAGCTACCTTGCTTCCTGCCAGCTTCGTGATCTCTCTCCAGGGAGTGACGGCATCCAGCATCTCGACTCCCCTTTCCCGCGCCTCTGCCTCTGAACCCACTCCGATATCCAAAAAAGCCAATGGTAAACCTGGATTCTCCTGAAACTCTTTCCTGACTTCAGCGGAAAGGATATGGAGCGAGGGAAGGGCCAAAACTCCTTCGATCGGTCCTTTAGCGGTCCAAACGATCATCGAATGCCCGAGGTGATAAGAATCGATCAGAGACGGCACATACACGGCTTTATCGAGCCTCAAGTATCCCCCCGGATTTATGCCGCTAACAAAATATCCCACCTCATCCATCGGCGTGCAGACAGCTATCTGGGAGCCACGATTTTTCGGTCCCCAATAAAGGCTTCCGAGGTTATCTCTCCTGATCTTATGACCCGAGGGTAGAATCCCAGTGATAGCTTCAACAAGAGGTTCTTCATATCCCGTAGGAGACGGGATGGGAAACAAGGTTTGTGTGAGCTTAAAGACAGAAGATTCTTCGGCATTTAAAACCGCAACAGAGATCATAACCAGCATGCTGAGGGCAACAGAGATCATCTTCTTTATCATGGATTCTCCTTTATCCTGCCATTCTATAAACCTGGGATTGAGAAATTCAATTCGATCCTATGGATTAACTCGATTCGTGGACCGAATTATAATACCAGAACTGGTAAACTTGTTTACGCTTTTAATATCTTCAATGCTCTGTCTATATCAGATACATCCATGATGACTGATAAAGTGTTGGCCTTTGAGCTAAGAGTTCCGTAACAATATTCGATGTTTATGCCTTTGTTTCCTAACAAAGCGGCCACATCGGCGAGAGCGCCAGGCCTGTGTTCAAGATCCACCCTCAAAACTTCCCTCGTTTCTGTCTCATAGTTGTACTTTGCAAGGATTTTCATCGCTTTGTTGGCATTCTTCACATAAAGTTTGGCGGAGTCTTGAAAAAGCCCTATTGCCTCGATATTGATATCGTTTTCAGAAAGACACCCGCAAAGATCTCCCAACGTCGATGGTTTGTTTTCCAAAACCACAAATATTTCAGTGATTCTTTTCATCTGTCCCCCTATTTTTTGAGTTTTATTTTTTTCCTGCATAGGTTTTCATGTATTGGGAGCGAAAATAGGCCTTTGCCTCTCCCACATCCTTGAAGCTCAATTCCTGTTTTTTAAACGAGAGCTCCCCTCGGAAACTTGGGAGATCGGAATATTTGTGTTCCGTCATCCACGCTTCCAGCTCACCCAAAAGATTGGAGGTTTCTTCCAATCCCTTTTGATAAAAAAGAGAACACACTTGAACGGCAGAGGCACCGGCTAGTATTTGTTTGACGACGTCGTCACCGTTCTGGATTCCCCCTGAAGAGGCCAAATCACACCCCACTCTTCCAGAAAGAATCCCCACCCAACGTAGGCTCTGATGGAAATAGCCTTTTCCCTTCAAACTTCTTGTCCGAAGGTTGTGAACATCGATATCCGGCACAAGGAACCAATTGAATAAGACCACCGCATCACATCCCGCTTCAGCAAGTCTGTTTGTCAAATGAGGAAGGGCGGTGACCTGATTGGTGAGTTTCACAGCAACAGGAATGGTGACTTCCTTTTTCACTTTTTCCAAAATATCGAGGTGATATTTTTCATACTCAGTGCCCGGGGAAGCGAGATCGATCGGGAGAAAGTAAATGTTCAATTCCAATCCATCGGCTCCTGCATCCTGAAGTTGCCGGGCGAAACTTGGCCAAAGCTTGTTCGATTGACAGTTGATGCTCGCAAAAATCGGAATGCTCACATCTTTTTTCGCCCGCTCGATCATTTTGGTAAGCTCCTGGGGAGCATATTCAAGGAGCCCACCGCGCCTCATGTAATCCAGCGCTTCTGGATAAACATTGATCTCCTCTTCAGGAATTTCTTGTTCGACCTGGAATTGTTCCTCGAAGATGGACTTAAGAACGACTGCACCCGCGCCAGAATCCTCGCAACGCTTTATCCCGGATATAGATTTGGCCAGTCCAGAGCTTCCGACAATGATCGGATTGCGGAGCTCCAATCCCATATAAGAGGTTTTCAAATCAACCATATATTTCTCCTGATTGAATTATCCATATAATATGACAACGCCTCTTCACCAATATATTTATTTTATTAAGTTATTTCATTTTACGATTTAATGCAAATATTCTACAGAGATTTCATAGCCTCCTTGTACCTGTGGATGATCTCGATCTCCTTGTCCCGGAGGCAATAATTCTCGGGAGGATCCCCTTTATATTTCTCGACATACCACCGGATGGTTTTCCTCATCCAAGTATCAAACGTTGATGAGAAATAGTCCAGTTCATTGCGCACCTTTTGTACATCCATGACAAAAGGTCTCCTGCCAAAAAAGGGAGAGAATGTCACCATCTCTTCCTGTGCCAGATTGTAGACTTCTCCGATGGATATGGGATTCTGAAGGTTGGAGGCTACGGTCTTCACGATGTCACCTTGATAGATGTAGGTCTGTGAAACCATGCCGCTGTCGGGAAGGATGTGCGGCTTTTTATCCATCAAGCGGAGAAAATAAGAATAGGCCCGGAGTGTGTTGTCCCGTTCCCCGATCACGATAGGTAAGCGAAATATGGTCACAGGGAAGCCGTGGCTCTGGTGGGCCTCCCGCAGTACTTCCTCACATTTCCTCTTATTATACCCATATATCCACCACTCATCGTTATTTTTTGGCCTTGGATACAAAGGACGGTCGTAATCTTCTTCTCGAAGGGGACAGGGATAATCCCGGGTTACCAAATATACGGCACCCGAGCTGATATGGATGTAGTGACCGACATGATCCTTAAAGGTTTCGACTGCGGTCTTGCTGTCTTCGGCCTTGAAAGCGATCATATCGACCACAACGTCAAACTCAAGATCTTTCAGGCTATTGAAAAAAAAGTCGGAATCATACCTGTCCCCACAAATACGTCCAACCTGGGTGCCCAGATCATCGGGTGTGTGGCACCGATTGAACAGCGTGACATCATGCCCATCTTGAAGCAGTCGTTTGGTGATATGATAGCCGAAAAAACGGGTTCCTCCTATGACAAGAATCTTCATGCTGGCTTACAAGTCAAAAATTTTCCCTGGATTGAGGATGTTGTTTGGATCGAAGGCTTTTTTTATTTCCTTCATAAGGTTAATGGATTCTTTGTCTATAACATAGGAAAGATAGGATTTTTTCACGATCCCGATCCCATGCTCACCTGAAATCACACCTCCCCTCTCTTTACAGTCCCGGTAAAGCTCTTGGCGAACCCGTTCCAACTTATTTCCCCAATCTTCTTCAAGTAAGGGGAGAATCTCACCATCTTCGTATGCGGCTTTCATGATGTGCGTGTGCACATTCCCGTCAGCTGCATGTCCAAAGGTCGGCAGCCAGATCCCGTATTCCCGGGAAACTTCATGCACACGTTTGACATGCAGGGCGATCTCAGCTCGCGGCACAGAGATATCCAGGATTTCCAAGGTATGGGATTTGATAGCTTCGTAAATTTTGCTGCGAATTTCGAGAACCTGCTGTTGTTTGCTCGGGCTGTCAGCAACAAAAACATCCAGTGCGTTGTTTTCCACACAAATGGCAGCAACCTGCTCGGATAACTCGTCCATCTGTTCATCGCTCGAAGCATCAAGGATGATAAGCAGATAGGTGCTGCCCAGCGTGACTGGCCATCGTTTGCGCAGGAATTTTTCTGTGATCTGTATGACGTCCTTCGGAATAAATTCAACGGCCAAAGGCATGATTTTTTCTGCGATGAGTTTGGGCACGGTATCGATGGCCTGCTCCAGGTTATCGTATGGGATGATGAGAGAACGAGACATCTGGGCTGAAGGCATGAGCTGTATGGTGGCTTGGGTGATTATCCCCAATGTTCCTTCCGAACCGATCATCAAATTCAACAGATTATATCCAGTGCTGGATTTCATCAGCTTCCCACCGAGGTTGACAACGGCTCCGGAAGGAAGAACCACTTCCAAACCTCTCACGTAATTCCGGACGACACCGTATTTAACGGCTCTGGATCCTCCGGCATTGGTGGCAATGATGCCGCCGATCATGGCACTCTCATCTCCAGGATGTGGGGGAAAGAACAGGCCCTCCTCCTCGACACGGGGATAAAAATCCATCAGCATAACCCCGGATTCTGCCACGACCATCTGATTATGCTTGTCCACCTCGATGATCTGATTCATCCTCTCGAGGGAAAGAACGATGCCCGCATATAAAGGAACACATCCTCCACACAGCCCTGTGGCTCCTCCTCGAGGAGTCACCGGTATTTTTTTTTCATTGGCCAAACGGAGGATCCGGGAGACATCTTCTGTGGTCTTGGGTTTGACCACAACATCAGGCTCTCGGGCTATATCGCTGAGTGAAAATTCATCATGGCTGTAATCTCTGATTTTTTCTGGATCGCGAATCACATATTTTTTCCCGATGATTTTTTCGAGTTCCTGAACGATCCTATCGGTCAAAGAATTAAACATGATCATTCACCTTTTGGCTTGTGTCTTTTTCTTCGTCCTTTTTGAAACGCCATGAGGATCAACGGAGGGGTGACGATTGTCGTCAGAAGAGACATGCCGAGCACCACAGTATACACCTCTTTTGTGATCGACTGAAGCGAAAGGCCGATCAATGCCACGATAATCCCCACTTCTCCTCGCGGTATCATGCAAACGCCGGTTTGGATCCTCGTACGCCAATCCTCCTTCCAGCAGGCCAATGCTGCTCCGATCATCTTACTCACAACAGCGACAGCCGATATCACAAGAACCAGCATGACCAGCCGGGGATTGAGGAAGGTCCGGGGATCTAGGTGTGCCCCCATCATCACAAAAAAGAAGGGGAGCAAAAATTCATTAACGTATTTAACTTTATTCTCCAGGTCATACACTCCAGCCATCTCGTCGATCACGACTCCCGCCATAAAAGATCCGATGATGGCTGCCAATCCGATCACATCGGCCAGCTCTGCCAGCCCTAAGCAGAGAATAACGGATATAACAAAAGGGCCCTCTGGGATGTTCAGTTTTTCCACCCACTTGCGAGTTCTTCTTGCAACTTTCGGTCCCCACCACGTGAGGAATCCGACAAAAGCGATGGATTCCAAGACCAAAAGGGAAATCTCCACGACATGGAATTCCTTAGCCGCAAGCCCCTTCACGATAGCTAGCACGATCAAGGCTAAGATATCGTCCAGCACCGCAGCGCCCAACACGATGTAGGCCACCTTGTGTTTGATCAATCCCATATCTTGGAGGACCTTGACCGATATCCCGACGCTGGTGGCCAGGATGGCCGTCGCGATAAAGAGACTCTCGACAAAAGGAAAGCCTAACCAGAACACAGTCAGGAATCCCATGACAAGTGGAAACAGAACGCCTAGCAACCCCACAAAAACTGCGGTGCGGCCGACAGCAAACAAGTCCTTGACCCTGATCTCGAGCCCGACATGAAACAACAGAAAAATTACTCCGATTTCGGCAAAGGACATCAGGACATGATTTTCTGTGCTTATGATTCCCAGGACATAGTTGCCGAGCAATATCCCGGCCATCAACTCGCCGACAATGGCGGGCATTCGGAGACGGATGAACAATTCCCCCAGTATTTTGGCCGAAGCAAAAATGATGAAAAAATAAAAAAGTAGATTTCCTTCTTCCATGTTTCCAGGTCTATTGTTTAAACCAAGTCACGCTTTCTGTCAAATTCAATTTTCAATATCACGAAAAAAGGGGACGGTTCTCTCTTTTTTTTTTAAGGCTTGATCCCGAGCTGGGAGGGGAAGAAAACCATGACCTGAGGCTGGCCTTTGTATTCCTCAAGGAAACCAAAAACCTCGATTGTTTTCCCCTTCATCCTTTGGATATCCCCGAAAAAAGTGAGATATTTCTGCTGGATTACCGCAGCAAAATTTTCGGTTTTGGTTTGCAGAAACAACAAGCTTCCGCTTTTTCCGATGCGGGCGCACACAAAACTCACCCGTGTCAACCTCCCAATGTGATTCCGGACCTGCTGCGCATTGATGACCGGATAATGTTTGTCATGCCAGAAACCTCTCTCCTTCTCCTGGGCCTCGTTTTGTGCCTGGATGAATTTATCTTTCAGAGCATACGGAAACTTGAGATAGACACGGGCAAATCCCTGCTCCAGAATGAACTCGTTAAAAAGCCCGTTCTCTTTCCAAACATAAGCCAAGAGTCTCCCGTACTTGTCTTCGAGCTCTCGGTCATAGGATAGCTCTACACGTTGACGGAAAAGATGGTGAAAAGTGAATCGCTTGGCCAGCAAAGCCTCTATCGGAGTCACTAAAGGCGTTTCTGCGATCTCCGGGGTGTCAATTCCGATCAAACGGACCCGCCGCTCTTCCCCGCCATCGAACTTCACCTTGATAGTATCCCCGTCATAAACGACAACGACTGTTCCTTGATCTATTCGACGGATCTGCGCTGCAAAAAGATTGATGAACAAAAGAAAAATCAGCGCTTTTTTCATCTTTCGATTGGGGACAAGAGAAAAAACCTACTTCTTTGTGATGAGTTGCTTCACAGCCTGTTTTATATGCTCGGCAGATATACCATATTTCTCCAGCAATTCCTTTGGTTCGCCAGAGCGGGGAAGTTCATCGACAGCAAGATGCAGGAGATCTACTTCACCAGAGAGCAGAGAAGCGAGGGCATCTCCTAGGCCACCGTTTCGGAAATGGTCCTCCACAACAACGACCTTCTTTCCCGCCTTGGCAACTTCTTTTCGAATTTTGGGATCCAAGGGCTGGACCGAGTAGGCATCGATCACACGAATCGGTATATTATCCTTCTTGAGCTCTGCATATGCTTTCAAAGCCTCATGAACTGTTATGCCTGCAGCGATGACAGCGACTCTGTCTTTTTGGCTCTTTTTCAAGACCCTTGAGCCACCGATAGGGAAATCCTCGCCTTTTTTGTAAAGGACGGGTGTTGCGGGACGGCTGGTCCTCAGATAAGCCAATCCTTTGTACTTGGCCATGGCTTCAATGCACCCTTCTGTGGAATAGGCATCGCTTGGATAAAGCACGGCACAGCCAGGAATCGGGCGAAACAGAGCAAGATCCTCCAGGCCCATCTGTGAAGGCCCGTCAGCCCCGATACTCACCCCAACGTGTGAACCAACCAATTTCATGTTGGAGAAAGAATAGCCGGCCATCCTTATTTGGTCATGAGCACGACACCAAAACGCCGCAAAGGTCGCAAGGAACGGGAGATATCCCCTTGCTGCCATCCCGATCCCGATCCCCACCATGTTTTGTTCGGCTATGTACACATCGAATGATCTTTTGGGAAAGGCAGCGAAAAAAGAATCGGCATACGTAGAATTTTTCACATCTCCGTCGATGGACACGACCGACTCATTGACTTTTCCCAGGTTGACGAGTGCATTGCCGTAAGCGCGTCTTGTGGCCGTATCCTTACCGTATGTGTTTTTCGTGAATCGAAAACCTATTTTCATTTTGGGCTTTTTTAGTTTATTCGGTCTTTTGACATATTTTGTCGCATCGATTTCCGGCATCGGACCAAGCTCATCGAGTGCTCGCTGGAGATCATCCTGGTTCAGGGGCTTGCCATGCCAGCCATTTTTATCTTCGCAAAATGAAACCCCTTTGCCCTTTATGGTCTTTGCGACGATCGCTGTCGGTTTTTTGGACTGTTTGGCCTTTTTTAGAGCGGACAAAATCTGCAAAATGTTATGGCCATCGATTTTGATGGCGTTCCAACCAAAAGCTTCGAACTTTCTTTCATAAGCATCCAGATCGTATTCGTGCATGGTCGCATCAGATTGACCAAGCCTGTTAATATCCAATATCGCACAGAGGTTATCGAGGCCAGCCAAGGAGGCTTGGTTTGCTGCTTCCCAGACAGCCCCTTCAGCACATTCCCCATCTCCCAATACGACATAGACCCGTCTCGGGCATTTTCCAAGTTTCATGGCCATGGCCAGGCCCACTCCGACAGAAAGCCCTTGTCCGAGGGAACCGGTCGCTCCTTTTACCCACTTCATACGAGGTGTTGGATGTCCTTCCAATGTGGAGGTGATCTTCCGAAGATTCAAGAGACTTTTTTGCGAGATGATACCAGCCTCGGCATAGGCTGCCCATAGGAGGGGAGCCGCATGGCCTTTTGAAAGCACGAACTCGTCGTTGGACCAATCAAAAGGATCATGGATGTTGTACCTCATTTCATCGAAGAATAAACAGGCAGCCAGTTCTGCCATCGATGAACACGTCGTTGGGTGACCAGATCCTGCCTTGCTGGTCATTTTGAATGAGTGGATCCTTAACCTTTGAGCGATTTTTTCCAGAGCCTTTTTTCTGTCCATGAGGGAAAGGCCTCCTTTTGAATTTGTTATTCAGGGAATTTCAGTCGCATTATATTATCATCTTTCCGATTTCACAACTTATAACGATACAAAACCACAATATCTTACTTTTTAAGTTAGAACAGATTTTTTTCGTACCAAAACTCTCGGGATTTCTGGCGAAAACCCACAGATTTGTAGAGCTGGATGGCAGGAGTATTTTCGCTATCAACCGTGAGCTCCAAAGACGAAACTTCCCTTTTTCTCAAATATTCCCAACATGCCAGTAATAACTTTTTTCCCCACCCTTTTCCTTGAAATTCAGGATCGATTCCGAACATGTGAAGCCGCCATTTCCTTTTTTCGATGGGCTTCCCCTCTCTGATAACTGGATGCAACCAGCAATATCCGATGATTTTGGCGTTCTCCCGAATCATGAGGATATACTGCCATTTGGTTTGGGTAAGACGAAAAAAGTATTGGATATCATCAGGAGAATTGGGACAAAATCCCCAACTCCCTGTGAAAATACGGTTCTGAACTGTTGCCAGCAAAGCCGCATCCCCCGCTCGAAAATGTTCTACAGGAACAGAAACAGGAATTTTCTCATACGATCCGGCCAGAACGGCCTCCATGCCCAAAAAACACCTCGCTTGAGTGAAGCCGAGCTCGACAGCAAAATTTCGGGTAAACTTGTCTTCTTCTGGCGAACTTATGTGAGCCACTTTGGCACCCTGTTGTCGACCTCGCTCACACCCATACTTAACCAGTTCTTTCCCAATTCTTTTTTTCTGGACAGAGGGATGTACGAACCACTCGATGATCGCTCTGGCTATGCGAAGCTCTGTTGTCACATCAGCGATACCTACGATCCTCCGATTCAACTCTGCTATAAACAGGTCCTTTTCCAATGAATAATTAGACCGGCCCAGGTTATTCTTAACGACCGGCGAGCCTCCCTGCCAGATTTCGCCTTTCATATGATAAGCGTAGCGAAAAAAGCTTTGAAATTTGGCCCAATCTCGTGGAGTTGGATTTGTGATGGATAATGAACCAGAATACATCTTCTCAAATTAAGGAGTGAAGGATTGTATCAGAGAATATGTTAATATACAATTTCTGTCACAATATTTTGACGAGGAAATGATATGATTAAAAAAAAAGCCGATTTTCTGGTGTTTACTCCACATCCCGATGATGCTGAATTCGGAACCTCGGGAACTGTTGCCAAACTTACACAGCAGGGAAAAACTGTCGTTTATATTGTCTGCACTAACGGAGACAAAGGTACAGATGACATAAACATGCTTCCCGAGGATCTTGCCGAAATCCGAGAAAAAGAACAACGGGAAGCGGCAAAAATCATAGGGGTCGAAGAAGTGATTTTTCTCCGCCACCCGGACCAGGCTCTGGAAAATACACCAGAGTTTCGCAAAGAAATTGCCAAATACATACGCATGTACAAGCCAGAAATCGTGATCACGGCCGATCCTTACCGGCGGTATGTGTGGCACAGAGACCACAGGATTGTCGGCCGGGTCGTCATGGATGCCATCTTTCCCTATGCCAGAGACGTGTGGGCCTATCCGGATTTCATGGACTTGGGGCTTCTCCCTCACAAAGTCAAAGAAGTGTGGCTATGGGCACCAGAAGATCAGGATATCAACTTTCGTTCAGACATCACGGCAACTTTCGAAATCAAGGTCCAAGCATTGAGCTGTCACAAAAGCCAGATTAAGGAGCCTTTCAAATCAGAGATGGAAAAATGGCTCTGTAAGCGAGCGAAAGACATGGCAGAAGGAGAAGCGTTCAAGCTGGCTGAAGGCTTTCATCGGGTTGAAATATGGTTTTAGACCGAAGACCACCCTTGAGCAGGTCTTCGAATATCTGATAAGTTTTCTCCGCTGTTTTATCCCAGGAAAACCTGCGCATGATGTCCTCTCGGATCGAAGCAGAACTCCAAATTTTTTCACGATGGTTGAACATATTTTCCATCCCTTGTAGAAGTGAAACAGGGTCATCAGGACGAAAAGAAAATCCGTTATTGCCTTCTTTGACAATGCTCCTCATCCTCCCGATCTGACTGACAATGATCGGTGTTCCACAGGAAAGGGCTTCCACCGTCACTAAGCCAAAGGATTCGTATAGAGAAGGAACGACCAGGGCATCGGCAACAGAATAATATTTACGAAGCTGAGAATGGTCGATCGAACCCAAGAAACTCACTTTATTTTTGAGTCCATGTCGTTCGATCTGCCCTTTTATTCGAAAGATTTCTTCGTTTTCGAAAAATTCTTCTTTTTTTCCTCCCCCGATGACAAGTAGTTTGGTTTTTTCGAAGAGGCGAGGATCTTTTTTCTTCAAAATTTTCAAGGCCTCGATCACATTCGTAAGCCCCTTTACAGGTTCGATGCGCCCAACATACAGGAGTACAAAATCATCCGGATGAATTCTCGTTTTTTTCAGGATCGTTCGATTCTTGCCGGGATAAAATAGTCTCGGATTCACACCGGGATGCACAACTTCTATCTTTGAGGACGAAATGCTATATTCCTTGACTAAACTTTCCTTCTCCTCTGTGGATGGAGATATGATCATGTCCGAAACGTTGGCAATATATCGCTCCGAATTTGCCCGACTTTTGTGTTCCTTTTGGCCCAAAGCCCGCCGTTTCATGAAACCGAGAGTGTGATAGGTATGAACGAGTGGCAAATCCAATTTGTGTTTGATGTAAATCCCGGCTAATCCTGAAAGCCAGTAGTGAGAGTGGACGACATCATAATCTTCCTTTTGGCGATGAATATAGTCTTCCAGATTTTCCGAGAATTCCGGAATAAACTCACACAGATTTGTTCGATCGATTGGAATCTCAGGGCCTCCCTTCAGCTGGACAATACGGATTTGTGGAGATATATCCTTAGCCTCCATGCAAACCGGATTCTGGGCACGCGTAAGAATGTCAACGCTGACACCGGGAAAATCCACCAATCCAGCCGTCAGCTCCCGCAGGTAAACACTCATTCCTCCGCTTCCGTTTCCACCCAAACTGGAATACGGACAGCTATGGAAGCTGATCGTGCAGATTTTCACGGTTTTTTTTCTCTCTGTTTCAATTTTAAGCTGTATATTTTACTTTCTTTTGCGCCAAAAAAATACTTATATTTTTCCCTTCCTCGCAGAAAGTCTGCAACTTTTCTGCCTTGAGCGATGGCTTGTTTGATCGAGTGATCGAACAGGTAGAACCCAGGGCTGTAAGTAGCATAATCTATATCATAGGCGATATTGTAAAAATACACGGTGTCTTCATACAAAAAATTCATTAGGGTCGCGATCAATCTGTCTTCGAGATAAAGCATGTGGAGTTCCACCCAATTTTCTATGGCAAATAGGTGAACCAACTCGTAAAAAAACTCTGCCATCCCTTGTTTTTGCCAAAATTCTTGCTTGGCAGGACTACTCGCTTTGTGCAAAGGAACAAACTCCCTGATGGCAGAACTTAACTTTTCTGACTCAGTAACTCGCTCGACATGAACATTCCCAAGAGATTCCAATTTTCGTATTTTTCTGCGGAGTTCATGCCGGTTTTTTCGACCGAGGCTCATGATGTATTCCTGATAGGAACCTGGCAAGGTCAATGTTGGGACGCTTTCGCTCTCTTCAATTACGCAAATCAAATCGTGCTTGGCTGCTAACCGAGGCAAAATTGACAAAGTGTGAGACGATTCAGGGATGCTTATGAGTTCAATGCAAGAATATTGGGAAAAATTCCTAAAAAAATGATCCAACAAGTTTTCATAGAACTCGATGCGTTTGTCCACACAAGAGATGAAATCGCAGTAATCTGTCACTTCGCGGCTTGCAATAAATCTGAGCTTTTCATCAGCAACTAATAAAGGGGCAATTCCTGCAAGAAGATCCTTTTCATCCCGGAAAAAAAGAATATTCAGCTCTGAATCTTGACCGAAACTTTGCCACCAAGCATCGAACCACTGATGCGTGAGGAAAGGACAATTTTGCCCAGAGTTGAACAGAAGTCTATCCCATTCTTTTTTTACCGCGGCAAACCTCTCATAGGTTGTTATCCGCTCTACTTTCATGAATTTCCTATTTTATTAAATCTGAGCCACGATATCCAACTACCCATCAGATTTCTTGACCTGGATCATTTACCAGTCAAGTTTGCTGCGCCGGGGAGGAAGTGATTTATGAAGTTGTATTTAAATACTACAAATGGGCTACAACGAAGTTGATGCAGTAAGATTGGCTTATAAATTATCAAGGTTAAAACATGTAGGCGAATTTGAGGAACAGAGTGTGCCCCTGTGCTCCTTTTTCTCCAAATCTCGCTGTTCCCTTCTGGTAGGCCACTTGAATGGATCCGAAAGGTGGTTGGAACCGGTAAACAAAAAGAACTTGGATATTGCTCTTGTCTATAACAGTGTTGAGCTGGTAGAAAAGCTTGATGAACAGATCATTGGTGAAATAATTGGTGGCGCGGAGAACATGGATCCAGGTGCTGTCGTTTTCCGGGTCCGGATCGAAAATCACGCGTTCTAACCCATACGAGATCGAAATATCTTGTGTCAACTTGAAGTTGATTCTCCCCTCTAGCAGTTGGAAATCACTGTCAAAATTTTTCCCGAAGCTGTAAGCAACAGAAGCATGTTGCCACTCCCTTGTGTTGTAACCGATATCGATCTCGGTCTGTCGGTTCCGGAATTCTTTCTCAAACAGTTTGAATTCTTCATGGTGCTCCAGTGTGACAGAAAATTTGTTTTTCAGGTCAAACCCCACTTCCTGATCGATTTTCCAACTGCGGAGTGTGCCATTTAATCCCCAGTAAATGTTGTAGTTGGAGTCATACTCGATACGTTCAAATCCTAATTTTCTCGGGAAAAATGTCTTGGATAAAGACGAATCTAATTCCCTCCGGTTATCATCCCGGATAAATCCCACCTTGTTGGCATTATCCGCAAAGTTTGTCCCCAGTTGTGTGTAGCGGAGATGGATATGAAACGTGGACGTATCATAACTGGGACGTAGGAAAAAGGCGACATTGTCGGTGTTGTTATCGCCATAACTCAAAGCAAGCTGGCCGGTGAAACTGAAGGTATCCGAAAAGTAGAGGGCCGTGTCAATGCCTGTGGTTCCCCCATTTTTGCCATTCATGAGCTTGTTGGCTACGATGAATCCGAGGTTCGAGGATTTCATCACATCCTTTTTTAAGCGAAACACCGTAAAATTGGCCGAATCCTCCCCAATTGCTTCCTCTTCCCTCGTTTGAGCAGTCAATCCTTGGAATTCGTACCCCCCGACCTTTCCATAGACTTTGGCGGCACCGTAAATATCCGAGATCCGTCTCGAATAGAACAACCGAAGGCGCTGCTGATATATCTCGCTCCCCTCCAAGAAAAAATTTCTCTTTTCAGTAAGATAGGTTTCGAATCGGGTAAGGTTGATGACCTCTTGATCCGCCTCGATGGTAGCAAAATCAGGGTTGATAGTCACATTCCCGGAGACAGTTTGGGAAAAGGCATACCGCGCATCCACTCCGACCTCGGCTGTCGTTTTTTGCCCTTCCTGTGCTTTACTGATGATATGAGGGATGATCTGGATCTTTTTTTCTGCCTTTTTCAGGTTCAGACCCTTTAACTCGCCGAACAGCGAAACCTTATAAGCAGATTCCAAAGGACCTGTCCAGAAGCTGAATTCCAGCTTCCGGGGTATCCCACGGCCCAGGCTCAATCCCCAAGTTTTATTCTCCCCTGGCTTATACTTGATGGAACTGAGCTCGATGGCAAACTCGGCCGTCCACCCAAAATCTGTTCGATGTGCTCCCGACTTCCAAATCCCATCCCAAGTGGCATTGAAGGTGCGCCCGTTTTCCGTGATCCGTCCATCCCATTGGGTGCCGAGAAGATTAGTACTCACGTAATAACAGGTTCTCCGGTCGTAAAACGTATCGATAAGAATATAAACCGAATCATCCGAACGGATATCTGTATCCCTTTTTGTCATCCTGCCTACGATTTTCTCGGGTTCTGAGTCGTAACACCAAAAGCCAAAATAGACGTACTTGTCATCGAACAAGACTTTTGCAACGGTCCGTTCCGAGGCTGGATTACCCTTTTCAGGTTGCAGTTGGATAAAATCGCTCGCTTCAGGAGCGGATTCCCAGATCGGTTCGTCCAAAACGCCATCCACTTTTATAGGTGAATCGGTTTTTACTCCCAGCAGCTCTTTGGATTTCCATTGGGAGGCAAGGAATGAAGATGAAAAAAGAACACATAACAAAATAGAAATAAGCTTTTTCATTTTTTCCCAATTAGTCTGCCAATCTATCATAAACTTTCACACAGAACAACGTATGTAACAGAAGCAATAACAAGCCGATCTCAGAGGTTCGCGAGATAATGTCTGGCCCAAATATGATTGATATTCAACTCCAGGGCCTTCTCAAACTCTATCCTTGCTCTAGTTTTATCTCCATTTCCTAAATAGCTCAATCCCAATAAATAATGCGCCTGCGCTTTTCGGTTTACAGCAGATTGTCTCTCTCCGAATTTCGCGAAAAAATCCATGTCTGCGGTTGTTTCCAGCCTTTCCCGGGCAAATTCCATCAGTCCTGAAAAAACCCGCATGGCATCCTCTTCTCGTCCCATTTTCAGATAGGACATCCCCTGGTAAAAACTCAACTCAGACCAACCTCTTTCCTGCTCAACGGCTTTCTCAAAGTATTCCCTAGCCTTTTCCTTCTTTCCCAAACCTTCGTAAGCCGTTCCGATAAAATACTGGATTCGCGGCTCCCCTCCTCCGAGAACCGGTCTGCCGACTTCCAAATTCTCAGGATACTCTAGCGACGACAAGAAACTTTTCAGGGTACGGTCATATTCACCTGCAGAAAAAGATTTTAGCCCTCGCAACAAATGAGCATCGACATACACGTTGTGGATTCTCCCCCCACCTTCCCACACATGAAAGTGGTGGCTTTCGAGCAACTTGATCGCACTGTTGAATTCACCCGACTGAACGAGAAGACCGATCTCTCTTGAAAGCGCATCGTCCCGCTGTTTCACTGTCTCATGATTCTCCACCAAAAGGGCTAGCCTTTTTTCTAGAGACACACCTCCAGCTTCATACAAGAGATCCAGCTCATAGTGAAGCCGGGATTCTTCAGGAGCAAGCCTCTGAGCTTTCTCCATGCTTTTTATCGCATGGGTAACATTATTTTCGATCCGAGCATATGCCAGCCCCAAGTTGCGATGTGCAAGAGCAAATCCACTATCGAGTGCCACAGATTTTTCCCATTGTTTGATCGCTTCTTCCGGTTGATGGTCGAATAATAAATTGCCGAGATAATAAAATGCTTTTGAATCCCCTGGATTTTTTTTGAGAGCTTGCTCGAGAACATCCATGGATTCCCAACGGAAAGGGAAACAGTAATCCGGTGGCTTTTGACTCGCTTTTTTATAATATTCGATGGCTTTGTCGTCATCTCCTCTCTTCCCCAAATAATTCCCTAAATAGTAGTACACCATCGGAAATTCAGATTGTTGGCTTTCCAGCCGGATCAGCACATCGATTGCCTCATCCCATAATCCACAGTTCCCGTAATCCACAGCCAGCTCCAGATAATTCTGAATATCATCTCGCATCTTATTCACTAAATCATCCAGTCGTTCCGCCGCTTTATCCGCTCCTTCCCATTCATTTGTCTGCAAATACCACTCATTGGCTGCCCAACAATTTAACGGGTCGGCAATCACAATTTGTGCAACGATCGCAGCGGCTTCATTCATTCTTCCGGTCTTTCTCAGCAAGACCGCCTTCAGATTCCTGGCACGCAAATTCATGGAATTCAAAACGAGAGACCTGCCGATAAACTCCAAAGCCTTCCGGTAATCCCCCTCTAAGCAGGCGAGTTCTGCTAATTCGTAATAACTGGCAGCTCCCCATCCTTGACTCCATGTCGCTTTGTAAAAAGCATCATAAGCATCGTCATACCTGTGCTGTGCACGCAGAACCACACCAAGATAGTAGAATGCCTCTCCATCTTTGGGTCGGGTGTAGTTTTTGGTCGCCCTTTGCAATGCTCGATTCAACTTTTCTTCGGCTTGGAAATACATCCCATGTTTGCAATAAAGGATGGCCAGAGCGGTGTTAATCGCATAATTGTCAGGATCCCTTTTCAGGGCTTCCTCATAATAGGGATAAGGCTCAAGCGAAGGATTCAGGAACTGTTCCTGACGCAATCCTGTGTGGTAGAGTTCGTCCACCGTCCCGACCTTCTTTGGGGCTGGCGGAGGCTTGACCGGCTCCGGTATGGGATCGCCACTTGCCTTCGCCGGAGCATAACTGATCAGCCTCTCCCCTGCTGGGGAAAAAAGCGAGAGGCAAAGTTCTTCCTTCTGCACATCGGGTGGAAGTTTTATCTCCTCAAAATAGGGAGCATCCGGTGAAATATCGATGACCTTTTCAAACAATACTTTTCCCACTGCCGAAAGAACGACCTCCGCATCCTGATGAGCGGTGGTTGTGTTTAATCCCATCTGGATAAAGCCTTTAGGAGTCATATCAAGATAGATGGCGGCCTCTAAGTTGGCCTTCTTGACGCCCCTAATCTCCCGCAAAGGAAACCAATGCTGTTTGACAACCCTCATCTCATAGGGCTGGAGCCAGCTGTAATCAGGCTGGTTGTCCGAATAGGCCCCGACCATCAATTCGATATACGGCCCATCCGTATCGGTCAGGATCTTTTCCCACATCTGCCCCTGCGTCCCTGTTCCCCATGTCCAGAACTTTTTTCCCGGGGCGATGTGGTGATCGGCCACATTGACCACACCAGCCTTTTTCCCATGATCGTATCCGGCTGAAAAATCCTCTTCACAGTTCCAAGCAAAAAAGGATGTGGGAGCCGGATGGTTCTTGTACCAGCTGATGTCGACTCCTTGGGTGTAATCCACGCGGTTGAAGACTTCTGTGGACTCAGGCCATCGGGAAAACTGGTTTTTCCCGTGGAATGTGGCAAATTCTGTGCCCGGCGGAAAGATAATCTGATAATCCTCGGTGGCATGAACCGCCACATTGGCCCAATACAGCATGGATTGGGCGAAAGGCGTCCGGTTGAAAAGCTTGACCGTAGCCTCCAGGTAGGATCTGCCGGGATAGAGAGTGAGTCCGATGATCCATTTGGTCCGGTGCCTGATTTCGACCTCCCCGACCCAGATGGTCTTGCTGCCATCGGGATTTTCTGTCAGTGCATAGTCCACCGGCATGAAAGATGTAGCCCTGTGATGATGAGGAAAATTCCACTCCACTCCTCCAGAGATCCATGCTCCCAGCATGCCGATCAGGGCAGGCTTTATCACGTTCTGGCGGTAGAAAAAATCATAATTATTCGTCTTATCCAAGGCGGCAAAAATTCTCCCGCCGATCTCAGGAAGCACACAGATCTTCACATAATCATTTTCGATGTAGAGCGCTTTGTATGTTTTATCCTCACGTTGGTCTGTCAACTTATCCAGCATTGGATAGGGGTAGATCGGACCTTTGGCCCCTTGGTAGGCGCGCCCATTGTAGAATAAGGGAAATTTATCCGGCATGCCTACGAGGTAGGTCGGAATGACAAGAGGCTCTTCCCATACTCTCACATCCGGGAGAGCATATGCGGGAAAAGCTCCCCACAATAAAATAACCATCCCAAAAAACAGCACCGCAGCACCCCATTTTTCCATCTTGTTCATTCTATTTCCCTCGATTTATTTTTTGATTTTTTTCTTCCTTAAATCGCGGATATTCAACACGACAGACAAACAAAAAGCCGCGACCAAAAAGGCCACCGCAAAAATATCCACGAGCGCTCGGCTAACATCCAATCCGGTTAGCTTCTCTACAAGAAATTCCAGATAGGAAGTCGACGTATCGTAAAGGCCCAGTTTCATCCTCACCTGCCAGTGCCAATCCGTGCAAGGACAATACCCGAAGCCATACCAGATCCCCAGAAAAAACCAGGAAAACGCCGTCAATACAATAAGAATCAGATTGGCTAATCTCGTTTTTTTCCACATCCACCCAAAAACGATAAACAGGATGACACAGGTATGGAACATAAAAAAGAAAATGTTCAGAAAGGCATACATATGCTTTGTTTATATCAATATTTAATAGAAGTGTGCAATCTAACAACACAAAGTGATGAATCCTTTTTCGTATTGCCTACGTATATACAAGTGGGGATGGGAAAGGAAAATGAAAAATGAAAACAAAAACAAAAATCGCTATCTTTATGGTAGCTGTCCTTCTTTCCCTGTTCGGCTTTAATCTGATCACTTGCAATGACTGTTTTATGGATCTGCTCGCAGGTAAGGACACCGGCTATACCGTTACGACACAAGTGACATCAATCACACCAAATATGGCAGCTATGCCCTAGTGCGGCCTGCGCTCTAAAAAGCCGGAGAAAAGAGAATACAACTGAGGAAAAGGCGGTCTAGTCCTCTCCAATAGTTCCGGAAAGTCGGATCATCTGCAAACAAAATGACATGGCCCCGCCCAACTGGGACATCCGCTAAATAAAGTTTTCCCTTGAGGAGATCTTCCGTATCTTCCCATTTGTGCCCCATCATAAAGGGATTATCTGGAAAGATCACAACATTCGCTCCCTTTTTTGAAGGGGATAACATCATGTTCCCCCTGACTTGAACGGCTATCTCTTCTGCATATCCAATACCTAGGTAATAATCGCTATTCACCTTCGCTTTAAAGATCGATCCCGGGATGTACTCAAGAGGCCTCTTTTCGATGTTCTCCTTTTTTTCGGGCTGATCTGTGGGCTCTCCAACAGGAACATCGGTGATGAGTTGAATATCTGTGAATTCCACGTCTTTTCGGGTCGTAAAGGCAGCTCCTCCTTTGATTCCGATGAATGTTCCACCGTTTTGGATCCAATCTTTGAGCTTTGATACCCCTTCTTTCCCCAAATATCTTTGATACCCTGCTGCCGAACCATCCGGAAAGATGATGACATTGTAACGAGATAGGTCAACCGAGGAGAAATATTCCGCGCGTACCGCAGTGAATTCAAGCCCAGACCGGACTTCTAACAGGTGCCAGATAGACCCGAATCCCGTGGAACTCGTGGGGCTGTGAGTGAGCACCATGACCCGGGGTTTTTTCAAATGATTCATGTATCTGGATCCAGGAGAAACACCAGAATCCACCCATCCCGTGTTTACGGCATACACATCCACAGCGAAGTTTTTTGCTAACTTGGCTATGCGATCGTGCAGACTATCCGGGTTCCGTTCAACACGAGCAAGGATTGTCCCCTTGGGATAATCTCTCCCGCTGTTATGG
>Ga0114922_10001205_pt1 | contig 24738 bp, 19 predicted proteins | sample AartaG_FD_100975 | JGI IMG/M metagenome (GOLD analysis project Ga0114922, IMG submission 100975) | Deep subsurface microbial communities from Aarhus Bay to uncover new lineages of life (NeLLi) - Aarhus_00045 metaG | ecosystem: Environmental > Aquatic > Marine > Oceanic > Sediment | place... | reverse complement strand
TAAAATATCTCCATATGAGTTCGATCAAATATCATCACATTTAGAGAAACTGGGTAATGTGACCAGAAATCTGAAGAAAAGGGATGAAGAAAACATTCGGGTTATGAATAATATTTTGTCTATCTATGGTTGTTTAAAGGGTATAATCAGCGAAGTACAATATACAGTAGACATACAAAGAACAATTATTCCTGAATTTAGTGCTATCAACAAAACAGGCTATGTTGTTCAAGAGGAGACATATCTAAACAATCTTGAAGAATTAGTGGAATGCCTTGAAATTAGAAAGATTAATCCAGATGACCAGCTATCAAAATTAGAAAGAGAAATAATAATTGCTATCAATACAATTGGGATGATTGAGAAAGAAATTACGATGAATGTGATGTATGTAAAACCTACATTTTATATGAAAGAAATTATTGATTCTGTTGAAGTCTTACGGGCAACAATTGAACCCATATACAGTTTGATAAAAGGTCATTATTTTAGAGAAGAAATTAAGAGTGCAAAAATAGGAATTAGTCTAATGTCTGAGGACAAGAGTCTTAATGTTGGAGATACCATCAAAATAAGAGGATTATTTAGTAGAGTAAAAGGATTAGATTCTCTGGAAAGATTAAGTCGAACATTGAAAACGATTGAATCTGATGACTCTGATTGAATTTTAGAAAAAGATTTTTAACGAGAGCATAGATTTGAAATTATGCAAGATGCTTCAGATAATATCTCTGATCTAGTTGCTTATGGGATTAAATGTTGTAACGACAAGGGAGTGGAATATGCAGATGTTAAATTCATGCACACTGAAATGGAGAACATTACTTTCAAGAATAAAACACTAGATCGATTGGATCGAGTAGATAAGAAAGGAATCGGGATTCGTTGTATCGTAAACAAAAGTTGGGGTTTTGCCAGTACAAATGAACTAACAAGGGAAAAGATTACAGAATTGGCTTCACTTGCAGTTAAAATTGCTAAAGCATCATCTTTGGTTAAAAAATTCGATATTGTACTTGCAGAAGAACCAGTATACAAAGACAAGGTTCAGACACCTGTAAAACAAGATCCTTTTGATGTAGAATTAAAAAACAAAGTTGATATTTTAGAAGAATGTTCTAAGAGAGCTAAAGATTTCTCAGAAACAATTAAAGTTGCATCAAGTCACTATGTTGGTAGAAAAGATAATATGATGCTCCATACTACAGAAGGAACAGAAATAGATCAAATAATCATATGGTGTGGAGGAGGAGTAGTATCTACTGCTGTTGAAGGAGGGGAAACACAAACAAGAAGCTTACCTGCTAGTTTTCGAGGAGATTTTCACACTGAAGGTTATGAGTATTTTGAAGGTCTTAAGCTGTTAGATGTTTCAGAACAAACTGCTAAAGAGGCAATTCAATTACTAAATGCAAAGAAAATGCCAAGTGGAGAATCAACAATTATTCTTGGTCATTCTCAACTAGCTCTCCAAGTTCACGAGAGCTGTGGTCATCCAACTGAATTAGATAGAGCAATTGGATATGAAGCTGCTTATGCTGGAACAAGTTTTCTTGTACCAGAGCTCATTGGAACCAATTTCAAATATGGAAATGAATTAGTCACCATGGTAGCTGATGCAACTATTCCAGGAGGTTTAGGCCATTTCTATTACGATCATGAAGGAGTAAAAGCACAGCGTACAATTATGGTTGATAAGGGTGTATTTACTAATTTCATGTCTTCAAGAGAGACTGCTACAGCTATTGGTCAAAAGAGAAGTTCTGGTGCTGCTAGATCTATGGGATATGATAGAATTCCTCTTGTTCGAATGACTAATGTTAATCTAGAACCAGGCGATTGGGATTTTGATGAGCTTATAGCTGACACCAAAGATGGTTATTTCTTAGATACTAACAGAAGTTGGAGTATTGACGATATTAGAATGAATTTCCAATTTGGAACTGAAATAGGTTGGAGAATAGAAAACGGAGAAATGACAGAAATGATAAAAAATCCAACTTATGAAGGCATCACACCAGAATTCTGGGGAAATGTTAGTGGCATATGTAGTAAAAAACATTGGAAAATTTTTGGAACACCAAATTGTGGTAAAGGTGAACCAGGTCAAGCAGCTTATGTAGGTCATGGAATAGCCCCAACAAGATTTGAAAATGTTAGAATTGGAATACTGAAATGATTGCTAAAATAATGATTTAGGAGAAAATCTTTTTTATAAATTCTCCAATTTTTTCTAATGCTTTTTTACTCTCTGGCATAAGATTACCGAAAATCTGAAAGGCGTGAAACATCCCTTGCCATAAATCAAGAGTAACGCTAACTCCAAATTCTTCAGCTTTTTCTGCAAATCTAGTTGAATCATCAAGTATGATTTCAGCAGTTCCTGTTTGAATGAATATTGGTGGTAATCCTTTAAGATCTGCATAAAGTGGAGAAGCATAAGGATGTTCTCTATCTACATCTTTCAAATACAAATCTGCAGATTGCTGTGCTTCACTTTCTGATAACATAATCTCTTCATCTTTTTTTGTTTTTACTGAATCTCCTGTAATTGCTAAATCTGTCCAAGGGGATAAACAAACAGCACCAGCTGGAAGGATTTTCTTGTCATCTTTCAATTTTAAAAGAGCTGCAAGAGTTAAACCTCCACCTGCAGAATCTCCTGCAATAATAATATTGTTAGGAGGGATTTTTTTGTAATCAATTATCCAGTTATAAGCTGAAATTGCATCTTCCAAAGCTGCGGGAAAAGGATTTTCAGGAGCAAGACGATAATCTATTGTCAATACAGGGGAACAGGAAACCTTTCCAATTCTAGCTGCTAAACTCCTATGGGTGTTAAGTGAACCAGCATTATATGAACCACCATGTAAATAGAGTATAGCTCTATCTTCTATCTGGTTTTTCTGAGTTATCCATTCAGCTGGTATATCATTGATTTCATAACCTTGAACTTTGGTTTTCAAAGGTTTTTTAAACAAGAAAACATTGCCTTCAAGATCTTTTCGTTGTTTTTCAACATCTAAAACACCTTCCTGTTTCATTGACATTAATCTCATTATCTTCATGAAGAATTTAGCTCTCAAACTAACCATAATCAAAAAATAATAAGCTTATAAATAAAGAATTAGGAGCAAGTATGATTTCTTATTTAATTTGGTCAGATAACATATTTATATTAGTTAAATGTTTTTTTTTTGATAAAAATGGCAGTTGAAGAAAAACTTCTTGATGAATTAAGAAAGATTCGAGAACTCTTAGAACCTAAAGAAGAACCTGTAATTGAAGAGGTGAAACCTAAGGGTTTTAAGGGTAGAACAATCAAATTCAAAGATGACTTCGTAGATTTTATCAAAAAATACAAAGTAATGGGTCTAGCAGTAGCATTCATTATGGCAATATACTTAGGTGGTTTGGTTCAAGCACTTGTTGATGATATGATTATGCCAATACTATCTTATATTCCGGGAATCGATGTAATAGCTGATTGGGCTGTAGGACCTTTTCTATTTGGTCATTTCATTTCCGCTCTTATTACTTTCATTATAGTAGCTATCGTAATCTTTGTTTTAGTAAAGCTTACAAGCAAAATTGGAATAGAGTAATATCTGAGCCTCTTTTTCTTTTTTTTTTGGTAACTCATCCAAAAATTAAAATGCTTGTAGATGATGTTGAAATTTATGATGGATTTATCTATGAATAATAATCAATTGGAAGAATCAGTTAAAAGAGCTAGAGATAAAAATATAATAATTCCAACTTTTGCTCAACAAAGAGATCCAAAATTAGTTTCTTCATCTGTACTAGAAGAACTAAAAGAGATAGGTTTGTGGGATGTTCATCCAAGGAATTTGTTTAGGATAACCTGGAAAAACGAACCAATTTCTAAGGGAGGAGGCTTTGGTGATGTTAATTATATTGAATTACCTCCTGAGTTAACAGGAGTAGAGGCTAGAATTATTGCATTGGTTGGAAAATTCTTTCCAACTGGTGCACACAAAGTTGGTGCAACTTTTGGATGCTTAGTTCCAAGATTAGTAACTGGACAATTTAATCCTGTAGTCCATAAAGCAGTTTGGCCAAGTACAGGAAATTACTGTAGAGGTGGTGCATACGATTCTGCTCTCCTTGCCTGTGAATCTATAGCAATTCTTCCTGAAGAAATGTCTACAGAAAGATTCGAATGGTTGAAATCTGTTGCTGGTGAAGTTATCAAAACACCTGGAAGTGAGAGTAATGTCAAGGAAATCTTTGATAAAGTATGGGAATTACGAAGAACAAGAGATAATATTTTCGTCTTTAATCAATTTGAAGAATTTGGTAATTATCTGTGGCATTACGATGTAACTGGGCATGCAATGAAAGAAGTTTTAGATGAAATTCAAGGTAATTGTGCAGTAAGAGGATTAAATCTTACAACAGGATCCGCAGGAACTCTAGGTTCTGGAGATTTTATTAAAGAAGCATATCCTGAAGCTAAGTTAGCAGCAGGTGAAGCTCTCCAATGTCCTACAATGCTGTTGAATGGTTACGGAGCTCATACTATTGAAGGGATTGGAGATAAACACATACCATGGATTCACAATGTCAAAAACACAGATATGGTCATAGCTATTGATGATAAAGATACCCAATGGATTATGAGATTATTTAATGAACCAGAAGGTCATTCACTCTTAAGGGATATCGGTGTTTCAGAAGATTTAATTGGGAAACTTCACTTACTTGGTATTTCTAGCATCGCAAACCTATTAATGAGCATTAAAATGGCTAAATACTACGAACTCACCTCTAATGATGTTGTTTTAACTGTTTTTACAGATTCCATGGAACTATATCAATCAAGACTCCAAGAAATGAGAGTAGAATACGGTCCGTTTACCAAAGAGAATGCAATAAGATCCCTATACGCTCACTTACGAGGTCAAAAAATAGACAGTATGCTTGAATTAAACTATCTACAAAAGAAAAGAATTCATCAGCTAAAATACTTTACCTGGGTTGAACAGCAAGGTAGGAGTCTAGAAGAGTTAAACAAACAATGGTATAGTGCTGACTACTGGAAAAATATCAAAGGTGATGTTGACAAAATTGATGACCTTATTGTAAAATTCAATGAAAAAGTAGGAATTTCATAAAAATTCCTTCCTTTTATTTTCCTCGTATATAAATGAAAGTACAAATTATATTTTGAAGTGCACATGACTGAAGTCATTAGAGGAGATTCTAAAGAACTGAAAAAAGATTTGATATCTTCGCTAATTGACGTACAAATCGATTCAAAAGAGAAATTCCTTCAATCTCTTGAGAAACAAGAAGAGAAGGTTCAAACTTGTTTAGATGAGATGATTGTTGCTCTTCAAGAACATGTACCCCGTGAATTTTTAATTCAGGCTGTAACTCAATTTGAAAATCTTCAGCTTCTTCTAATTGTTAAGAAATTAAATGATAGTAAACACTTTACTAGAAATCAAATAGCAGTCAATTTTCTTGCAATTTTAGATAATTTGCTTGCTTCAACATATGATAAATTATCCCAATTCCATTTTGAAATTCTACGGGATAATTTACAGGGTTTAAGCAATGGTAAATCTTTCAGTTATAATGAGATGAAAAAAATCCAAATTGAATTAATTCAAAAAGGCTACATCTCGAAAATTCGAAAATTGGGATACACTTTGAGACTAAAGGATCAATACTGTAAGATTATCAACCATATGATGTCTATATATCCCCAACATTTTGAAAAACTGAGCGCTATGGAAATTAAAGGATATGATTTAGTTCACTCTAAATCTATTCCAAAAATAGAAGTAACGCAATCTGCAGCAGTAGTTGTGGGGTCGCTAATCAATGACTATTTCAAGAAAAAAGATGAACAAATTCTACTTTGGAAATATCTTGAAGGTATAACAGATGAAGAAGAAGAAAAAATCAGAAGGAAGGTATATAGGTTCAAAGCTAACCTAAAAAAGGAGAATAATGAAACACAATTATTCAGTTATAGTCTGGAATAATTCAATGATTTTTTGAATTCTAAACTTCGTTTCATTATGTTTATATAGGTTCCAGAAACTGCGTTAAATATTATTTTGGAACGTGGAAATCTTGAATACTGATGGAACAAATCCTGAACCTACTTCTGAAACTCCGTTGAAAGAAGAGATTTCCACAGGATCTTCCTCTGATAAGACAACTCCCGAAGAGACTGATCCAACATACTTAGATGTTTTCAAAAACAAACACTTCATGCGGTTGTTAACAGGTCAATTCTTCAGCAATTTTGGTGATGCAATTTTTAGAATTTCTATTCAATTCTTTGTTTATCATCTAACAGGATCTGCAACTGCTATGACTCTGGTCCTAGCAGCTCAAACAATTCCATGGATTATTATAGGTCCTATTGCTGGTGTTTTTGCAGATAGAGTTAGTCGTAAAGCAATCATGATTGGAGCTGATATAATTAGAGGTATAACGATCCTGGTTCTACCATTTCTAGCTTATATTTCTTCAACTAATGGAATTATTATTGGTATAGTAATAATTACTTTCATTCTTGGTGCAGCATCAGCTACTTTTGTAGCTCCTCGTTCGGCTGCTATTCCAGAAATAACTGGATTAAGACTCTATGTAAAAGCAATATCCCTGAGTCAATTAGTTTTTCAAACTTTAGCTGTTCTTGGACCAATCTTTGCAGCACCAATTTATGTACTATTAGGAGAACAAACATTTTGGATAACAAGTGGATGTTTCTTTGCTTCAGCTATAGTTATTTACTTTACACAAATACCTTCAGCTAATAGAAATAAAGGTGAAAAAATAGGTATTAAGGTAGTTTTCAAAGATTTGAAGAATGGATTCTCATTTTTAGTTAAACATCCAACAGTTAGGCTTCTGATTTTCTTATTTACTTTCTTGATAATAGGAACAGCATTCGCAGGACCCCTTTTACTCCCATATCTCTTCGAAGTAAAACATAATGCAGTCGCGATTCAATATTTCAATATCCCATCAACGGTTTTCCGAGTTTCTGATCCAACATATTTAGCTGTTCATTACTTTGGTGTATCGACATCAGTATTCAGTAGTTATCAACCTTCATTTCTAGAGGTTCTAAGAAATCTGTCTGATCGTCAATATGGTTATCTTGGTGCTAGTAGTGCATTAGGATCTATTATGGGTAATCTCATCTTTGGGAGATTTGAGAAAAAAATAGGAAGACCTAGAGCATTGTTACTTGGATCAATTGCGATTGCAGGTTACTATTTCGTGTTTCTATTTAAACCAGGATTTATTGTTCTGCTTCTTGCTGGTTTAATAATGGGATTCTTCAATGGTATGTTCAGTTTATCAATTAATGCATTATTTGCTGAAAATGTTCCAAATGAAATTCGGGGGAGAGCATATAGTGCAACAAATGCATATATTCAGGTTTTAAGTGTTTCATGTTTAGCTTTATCTGGTTTAACTGCAGATTCAATTGGACTAGTTATTACAATTACAGGTGCAGGAATCTTTCTCCTAATTACAACAATAATCATGACTGCATTTACTAAAGCTTATAGATTTGCAGCGGAACCTCCAAATCCAAATCTTGGCTCAGATAATTAGAGATTTTTGTAAGAAAACTAGCTTTATTATTTAATTAGAGATTTTTTATTTGATAATAATGGATATTCCGGATAAGTACAAAGATCTACTTCTTGGAAAAAATTTTGCAAATGTAGCAACAATAAATCCTGATGGTTCTCCTCAAGTTACTCCTATGTGGATAGACTTTGATGAAGGAACTAATGAAGTTCTGGTTAATACTGCCAAAGGACGAAAAAAAGCTAGAAATATGACTATTGGTTCTAAAGTAGCTTTGACTGTTTTGGACAGCACTAATTCTTATAGATACTTAGCAATTCAAGGAGAAATTCTTGATGTTACAACAGAAGGCGCTGAAGACCATATACATAAATTAGCAATGAAATATTTTGGTAGAGAGAAATATACCCTAGGTGAAGGGGAAGTTAGATTATTAGTAAAAATAAAGCTAAACTATGTTCATGCTAGTGGTTAATGTATATTAGATGAGATGAATTTATCTAATCCTTTTGTTCTTTTTTCTTGATCAAGAAGCTGTTTCTTTCGCGGATTATTTGCTTGTCCAGCAAATTTACCCAGTTTTCCATTTGATAGAATAACTCGATGACATGGAATAACAGGACCAAATCTATTTTTCATCATCACATTACCAACGAATTGAGCAGCTCCAGGGAAACCAGCTTTTTTAGCAAGCTCACCATATGATATAGTGTCTCCTACAGGGACCTCGAAGAGTGTTTGTAATACTTTTGCTTCTTTTTCTGTAAAACCAGTAAAATCAAATTCTATATTTGGTAAATCATAATCAGTTCCATTATCAATTCCGATTAATGCCTTGATATATGGATGTTCTTTTTCTTCAACACTTACATCCTCACCAGCTATTTTAGATAAATAGGAAACAGCATCTTTCTTGTTTTCAAAGGAAGAATGTGTATAATACAGTTTTTCTTTATTTAGTAAAATTCCTGCCCACTTGTCCTCATTTTTTGATACTACGATTTTCATCATACCACAATTTTTTTCTACTGTTTCAGTATATAAACAAATACTACATGGTGATTCTTTCATGACCTTATCAGTATTATCAATTGACAAAAATCTTACAAGATACTTTAAGAAAAAATTCCCAGAAAGGAGAGAAAGTAGGATATCAGAAGTAACCTCTCTTGCTAAGGGGTGGGAAACAGAACTATTTTCTTTTGTGTATACTTACAAAGAAGAACTAGAAGTAGTAGTACAAAATCTAATTCTTCGCATATATCCCGGATTTAATCTAGAAAACAAGATTAAGTGGGAGTTTGATGTATTAACTTCGTTATTCAAAGCGGAATATCCAGTTCCAGAAACCCATATTCTTGAACTTAATACAGATTTTTTTGAATACCCTTTCATTATAATGGATACAATAATCGGTATAGACATGGGAGAATGTTTCGAGTCAGATCTTCAAAAGAATCTGGTGATATTAAGTGAACTATTTGTTGAGCTTCACAACTTAGATTGGAAAATACTGCCTACAGACCTAGATAAAAACGAGAGTTTAGCTCCTGTAGAGCTGATAATTAGGAGCATAAATAAAATAGAAAAAATAATAGAAGAACTTCAGATTCAAGACCTTTACCCCCTTCTAAAATGGCTTAGAAGAAACAAAGATGAAGTAAATTTTGAGAGAATCTCTATTCTTCATAATGATTTTCATCCTCACAATATACTACTGTCAGAAAAAGGTAAAGCCTATGTTATTGACTGGCCTGCATGTTCTATTGGCGATTATCGTCAGGATTTAGGTTGGACTTTACTATTAGTAGGAGCTTATTCTTCTCGAGAGTTACGTGATTTAGTTCTGAAAAACTATGAAGATGTTTTAGGTTCTAAAGTTGAAGATATAGAATACTTTGAGATTTTAGCAGCTACACGAAGAATAATGGATATGGTTAATTTCTTTGGACATAGTCCTGAAGAAACAGGAATACGTAATGAAGCACTTGAACAAATTAAAGAAACAGTTTTTCATTTGGAATACATTTCTTCCTTTGTTAAAGAAGTTACAGGTATTTCTATACCTATATTTGATGATTTAATTCAGTCACTTTTAATAGATTGAAATGAACATATTATTTGAGAATTACAGAAGCTAAAAACCTTACTTGAAAAATTGGTTGTGAGATAAATGAATGAGATTAAAGTTGTCAGTTTCCCATACAAGGGAGAGATCCTCCATGGAAGTATTGTGAGGAAAAACAAGAAAACTGTAACAGTAAAGACAGAATCTCATACTTTTCGAGTTCCTTACTCATTGTTGACACCTAAAATGAAACCACCAAAACCAAAAACCAAAACTAAAACCAGAGAATGGTCTGATTCTCAATCGAAGGATTACACTAAATCCCTTGAAACAACTATTCCTTCTTTGCCTAAAAATAGTACAAAGGTTCTACATATTTCGGTTAAGTTTCTTGCTGAAGCTCTAAAAAATGGTGATGAAGAAGCTATAAATGAATATACAAACGAAACTATTGCTGAGTTAAACAGAATCTATAAACTACCTCATTTACATGTATATACAGGAGGTAAAAGGCGTCTTACAAAACGAGGTGGGCAATATTATGGAGTATATAAAACAAGGGGAAAGGCAGAGGAAAGACACTCAATATCAGTCTATAGTAGAACTGCAAAAACACAAAAGTATGTAGCTCCAAAAACGTTTCTAAGAACTTTGATTCATGAATGGGGACATCACTATGATAAGTATAAACTTAAGCTAGCTAATACCTACCATACAAAAGGGTTCTATGATAGGTTGAATGTAATCTATTCTAAACTAAAAGAACCATTAGAGTAAAACTAGATATTTTTATGCATTCTAGTTAAGTTAAAATAGTTCCACAAAACAATTTTCTTAGTTGTGGGTAGAGATGATGAGTGATTCTGGATATATTTTTGACATCAAGAAGTTTGCAATTCATGATGGTCCAGGAATTAGGACCACAATCTTTCTCAAAGGATGTTCTATGGATTGCTGGTGGTGTCATAATCCAGAAAGTAGAAACTTGAAACCAGAACCAATTTTGAAAACTAACAACATTGATGAACAAGAAATAATTGGTAGAGAAATATCTGTTGAAGAGGTTCTGCATGAAATTGATAAAGACATGATTTTTTATGAAGAATCGGGAGGAGGTGTAACTATTTCTGGAGGAGAAGCACTAATGCAACATGATTTTCTCTACTCTATTCTAAAGAAATGTAAAGAGAAAAATATTCACACAGCACTGGATACATCTGGTTATGCCCCTGAGGAGATAATTAGAAAAATCACAGGAGTTGTTGATCTTTTCTTGTTTGATTTGAAACTAATAGATGAAGAAACTCATGAAAAACATACAGGAGTTTCAAACAGATTAATACTAAACAATCTGAAATTTTTAGATGATCAAGAGGAAAATATTATCATTAGAATACCAATAATCCCAGGTTTTACTGACACAGAATCAAACCTTTTACAGATATCAGAGTTCATAAGAAATCTCAATAATGTTCAAAGTGTTAATTTGCTTCCCTACAATAAAATGGGTGTAGAGAAATACAAGAGATTAAAAAAATTGTATAAATTAACAGAAGTATCTGTTCCTTCAGAAGAACGTATGAATGAACTTAAAATCTACTTTAAAAATAAAGGAATTAAGGTCAGTATAGGTGGTTAATCATGAAAGAAAGAGTAAGAAAGCTTAGAGAACAAAGCCTAACAGCTGAACCTTATCTTTCTTTAGAAAGAGCCACCTTATTAACAGACTTTTATGAAACTGGAATTGTTGAAGATGTTTCTATACCTGTAGCTAGAGCTCTTGCATTCAAACACATCCTTGAAAACAAAGAGATATGCATTAACGAGGGAGAATTAATAGTAGGTGAAAGAGGTCCAGAACCTCAAGCAGCACCAACATACCCAGAAATTTGTGTTCATTCTTTGGATGATTTAAATATTCTCAATTCTAGAGAAAAAATCTCATTTTCAGTTGATGATGAAACCAGAAGAATTTCTGAAGAAAGAATAGTTCCATTTTGGAAAGGCAAATCCATAAGAGAAAAAATATTTGACAATATGACAACAGAATGGATTGATGCCTACGAAGCTGGTGTTTTCACTGAATTTATGGAACAAAGAGCTCCAGGTCACACAGTTTAAGGTAAGCATGTTTTCCACATGGGATTTTCAGATTTCAAAAAGGAAATTGAAGAGAGTATCAACAATTTAGATTTTAATAATGATCCAGAAGCTTACACAAAAAAAGAAGAACTAAAAGCTATGGAAATAGCAGCTGATGCAATTATAATTCTAGCAAAACGTTATTCAGATGAAGCAAAAAAACTAGCCTTTAGAGAAAAAGATACAACTAGAAAACAAGAACCAGAGAAAATTGCTGAAATTTGTTCTTATGTTCCGGAATATGCTCCCAGAACAACTTGGGAAGCCTTGCAACATTATTGGTTCATTCACTTAGGAGTTATTACTGAATTGAACACATGGGATTCTTTCAATCCAGGAAGACTAGATCAGAACCTCATCACTTTTTATGAAGAAGACATAAATGAAAGAAATATTTCTGTGGGTGAAATCAAAGAACTATTGCAATGCTTTTGGATTAAGTTTAACAACCAACCTGCACCTCCAAAAGTTGGTGTGACTGCTGAAGAGAGCAACACATATACTGATTTTTGCTTGATTAACTTAGGAGGTGTAAAAGAGGATGGTTCAAATGCTGTAAATAATCTTTCATTCTTGCTTCTTGATGTAATAGAAGAGATGAGAATTTTACAACCTAGTTCCATGGTTCAGATAAGCAAAGAAACACCAAATGATTTCTTAATGAGAGCAATGAAAGTTGTTCGAACTGGATTCGGACAACCCTCAATTTTCAATACAGAAGCAATTGTTCAAGAGATGCTCAATCAAGGAAAATCTATAATTGATGCAAGAAATGGTGGCGCTAGTGGATGTGTGGAAACTGGGGCTTTTGGAAAAGAAGCTTATATTCTCTCAGGATATTTCAACACTGTAAAAATATTAGAATTAACTCTGAATAACGGAATAGATCCTAGAACTGGAAAGCAAATTGGTTTGAAGACAGGAGATGCTACTACCTTCCATGCCTTTGAAGATTTATTTGAAGCATTCACCAATCAATTGAATCATTTTATAGATATTAAGATAGAAGGAAATAACATTATTGAAAGACTCTGGGCAGCTAATCTTCCCTCTCCATTCATGTCATTACTTGTAGATGACTGTATTGAAAAAGGAAAAGATTACAATGATGGAGGGGCCCGTTACAACACTACATACATTCAAGGGGTTGGTTTGGGTACAATCACTGATTCTCTTACTTCATTAAAATACAATATTTTCGAAGAAAAAAATTTCAGTATGAATGATTTACTTTTGGCTCTAGAAAACAATTTTGAAGAGCATCAAACAATTCGACAAATAGTTCTAAATGAAACTCCAAAGTATGGAAACGATGATGATTATGCAGATGAAATTACTAAACGAGTTTTTGAGGAATTTTACAAAGCGGTAAATGGTAGACCAAATACTAAAGGTGGCCATCATCGAATCAATTTACTTCCAACTACTGTTCATGTTTATTTTGGAAGTGTATTAGGTGCAACTCCAGATGGAAGAAAAGCAAAAGAACCACTCTCTGAAGGAATATCTCCAGTTCAAGGAATGGATATGAAAGGACCAACAGCTGTTATCAAATCAGCAAGTAAGATTGATCATCTTCGCACGGGAGGAACTTTATTAAATCAGAAATTCACACCAGAAATTCTCAAAAAAGATGAAGATCTCGAAAAAGTAAGTGCTTTAATTAGGGCTTACTTCAGAATGGATGGACATCATATCCAGTTTAACGTGGTTTCTGCTGATACTCTGAGAAAAGCTCAGGAGAATCCTGAGAGGTTTAAAAGCCTAATAGTCAGAGTTGCTGGTTACAGTGACTATTTCATAAATCTAGGAGAGAGTCTTCAGAATGAAATAATCAAAAGAACAGAACATGGGGCCATCTAGACTCTTTAACCCTTGAGCTAATTGCATTAACTTATGATTTTTGAACACTTATATAAATACCCGAGCTTTGTTTTGCTATATGAAAAATTCTGGTTAGTTAACAATCAGAATTGCTGTTAAGTAAAATTCTTTATGGTGAAAATATGTCAGAACAAATTGGTTCTATTACTATTTATGATCCTTCAATGGCTGAAAAAGTTGCAGATATGTTTAATGCTTTTAATGAAATTTGGCCTGGAGGTTTTGGTGGTGCAATTCCTTTTGATGCCCAAAGAGTGCACGATTGGCTAGATAAAACTTCAGCTGTTGCAGATTTGATAGCTCTAGACGAAAATGAAGAACCTATAGGGTATTGTGGTCTCTATCCTCATTGGAGAGATGAAAATGCGGCTTATATAAGTATTATAGGTGTTCATCCACTAGTATTAGGAAAGAAATTTGGAAAGAGACTTCTTCTCAAATCTCTAGAAGTTGCAGTAGAAAACGGAATCACTAGAGTAGATTTACACACTTGGAGTGGCAATATGGAAGCAATGCCATTATACAAGAAAGTTGGTCTTGTATGGGTACCTGAAACAGCTGTCTATATGCAAGATTTCATTCCTGGTTTATTGCAATTTCCTTTAGCAAAAGAATGGTTTGCAAAACATCCTGATTGGTATGGTTGTTTCAAGAAAGAACTTGTGCAAGCACCTGATAAAGAAATTGTAGATAATATGGAAGTCTATACCTACAAATTTGAGGTTGGAGAAGATAAGCTTATAGCTGAAATTGACAGATATGGATGGGGAATTTCAAGCATTGAAAAACAACTTAATGGTAAAAAAATCTCTGTTAAAAGTCGAATTTCCGCACATGAGATTTTTATGGGGATTCAGAATTCTATGACAATTACAATCGTAAATAATACAGGTGAGAATATTTCAACTCCACTAGAAGTTGAACCTTTCGCAGGTCTTGAGTGGATAGAAGATTTCCCATCAACTATTGAAATTAAGAATGGAGAAACAGTTACAGTAACTAAAGACTTCATAGTCAATAAGAAAGCTAAAGCATTTGAGACAAATCAAAAAGGTTCTGAAGTAATTAAAACATCATTGCGTTTTGAAGATCAAGATATCCAATTAATAACTGGTGGAAAGATTCAAGAAACAGTTAAGCTAAGCACTTTCACACCGTATCAGATTGTCCCGCTTGGTAATGAGATCAGATTGTATATGGATATATTCAACAACACAAAAATCAATCTGAATGGTCAAGTAGAATATATGATTGAAGGGCTTTTCGAATCAAAGCAAATTAATGAATTTTCACTTGCAGCTGAAGAAATAACAGGATTATATATTCCTATAAAAATGCCAGAAATGGTGAAGAATCCAGTCTTTACTCTACAAGCAAATTCGAAAATAGAAATAAATGGCAAAATGTTTGAGATGCCAGAATACAATCTACCAATTATTGCAGACGTTGATAATCTAGTAGAATTAGTAAAAAGTCATAAACCAAATGAGATTTATCTTCTAACAAATTATTGGTCAATTTATGCAGATCTTGAAGGAGGAAATATAAATTTCAATAGAAGGGAATTAGAGGGAAGAAGACAAAGAAGTAGCTTTGAAATAGGCCCTCCATTTGGATTGAATCTTGATAGAACCTTAAAGTATGAATACGATATACAAGAAGAAGGAGACAGTAGATTACTGGTTCTTAAAGGAAAGAGTAGAAAAGCTGAAGGCTTACAAATTACTAAATTCATCAAAGTTTCACCTGGAATTAGGGAAGTAGAGCAATGGATTAACCTAACAAATATTGCGGAAAGTGGATCTCTCTCTGCAGGGGGACGTACATATGCAGGCACTGGAGGAGGAATTTCAATATTTTCTCGAGGTAATCTTGGTAGAATGATCATTCCTGTAAATAACAAATACCTTGAGTGCGATCCCACCGTACCATTATTAAGTGAGGGTCTTGTACCAAGAGAAATAGAAGGATGGGATGAAACTTGGACTGCTGGAGAGGTAATAGATTCTAGTAGATATGCAGTTTGGTTTTGGAGCCCAGACAATGTTTCAAAAATTGATCTTAATAGAGGATATCTGAATTATCTTGAAAGTAACCAACAAATGCTGGAACCTAAAGAAAAAGTAAAAGTTTCTCACATTTGGTTTGGAGACTCGTACTCTGGTATTGAAGATATAAGAAGCAGGTGGAATCAATTAGTTGGTCATGAAGAGATACCCTATCTTGAGAAGAACTTTGGGATTCAAACTACAAAACCTATAGAATTACATTTAGTAGATACAAACATCTGTACAAGAGGAAAAACAATTACAAAAGAGATTGAAATGAGATTTTCTACTGCTTATCCTTTTCCTGGTGATTTAAACTTGATTCTTCCTCAAAGCTGGAAGGGATTATTTGTAACTAAAGAAGGAGTTGTTGAAAAAATACAGGTACCTCAAGTTATTCCAGATCAGAAATTTAAATTTAAAGTACAACTTGATGTTCCGGATACTGCTGAAAAATCTATAGAACAGATAATATTTCATTTCAGTGGGGAATTTGAATTAGATTTTGGAATTGCATTTCTACTAGTAACAGAATCTGAAATACAAATTGAAAATCAAAAAATTGAGGGGTATGAAGTTCTCAATGTTAACAACGATATGCTAGAGTTTAGCATACCCAAGAATATGGGTGGAAATCTAATTAGATTGAAAGATTCAAATAAAAGAGACTTTCTAGTGGATAATTTTCCAACAATCCAACCATTTTTCTTCCTTGAACATTTTATTGGTGGTATCCAACCATCAGTTTTCCATCCTGATGATGATGAACCCTTTGGGGAACCTGAACAAATAAAAGCTGAGATTGTTCAAAAAGGGGAATGGGAAGGAATTAAAGTTGTTTGGACTGCAAAAAATGTTAAAAAACTAAGAGGACAAGAATATTCTCTATCTTATCTAACCCTTCCAGGATCAGGAGTGATTCGCGTAATTTTAGAAAATATCAATAAAGGTCAAAGAAAGGTAAGATCTATTGGTTCCTTTATTACAACAGTTGCGCTTGATGGAGATACTACAGACAACATTATTACTGTACCAGGTGGATCAACCACTTGGATACGAAACCGAGTAAAAAAACCATTCCAGAATTTCTCCCAAAATAAGAATCCTTGGTTAAGGCTTTCGAAGGGTGATCAATCAATTACATTCGTGTCAGCTGAAGGTTATCATGCTGCAACTACCGTTTTTGATGCTCAAATGGGGATTTTCAGCTTTACAGGAGCTATGCTTGAAACCAAACCAGAAGACAGTTATTCAATTGAGTTTCTTATACTAATAAATCAACCAGAGGAATCAATCGATTCAGTTAGAAAAGCTCTAGCTAAAAAATGATTCACCTTCATTTTTTTTCTTTTACTATATTTGTACTAAAATTTTTATGTATCCGTATTTTCTATTTTCTGTAATGCTCCCCAATTACAAGAAACTTATCTATTCTCTTCTTTTTGTAGTTCTCTTTAGCACTTCAATAGGTTTAGCTCACTTCTTTAATACTGGAGCTGGAAAAGTTGTAACTGAGAATGTTACTATTAATGGCCCACACGGAGAAATTAATGGATGGTTATATAGACCAAATCCTAAGTTCTTTCTACCTATCTCTGATTACTATCCTGCTGTTCTACTAATCCATGGTGTAATGAATGCCAAAGAAACAATGAGCGCAATGGCTTTGGAACTTGCCAGAGAGGGAATTGTTGCATTAACGCTTGATGCTACAGGTCATGGCAATTCTGATGGGGCAATAGAAGGCATATCAGATCCATCATTGGGAGGTGATGCAGCTCTAACATACCTCAAATCTTTGGGCTATGTTAACGAAAGTAAACTTTGTGTAGTTGGCCATAGTATGGGAGTAGGAGCAATTAGAGCAGCTTCATTCAATCATGGTAACATAAAAGCTCATATATTCATTGGAGGTCTATCTGCATCAGCAAATTCTTCCATATATGGTGAATTGAACACTTTAACACCAAGCAATCTTCTTGTAGCTATTGGGAAGTATGATGAATTATTTGACATGGAACAAGTGAAATTAGAATTACAAACTGTTTTTGGAACATCAGAAGAGGTTGTAGTGAATCAACTTTATGGAAGTTGGTCCAATTTCACAGCAAGAAAATTAATTATCCCACCTACCACTCATCTCTTTGAACCAATTAGCAGAATTGCTAAAGAATCCGTAGATTGGATAAGAACTACATTTCTAATGCCAAACCTTACAAAATCGCTCTTGTTTCCAATAAGAGACATCTTTCTATTTATCGGATTTTGCTCATTTATTGGATTGATCATTCCACTCTATAACGGAATTAACTTATTACCAAAATTCTTTCAGAAGAAAAAAGAAGAGGAAAATATCCAACTAGATTTCTCTTTGTGGAAAGTAGGATTAATATGGGGGGGTGCTTTATTAGTTCTATTTGTACCTGCAGTACTGCTTTTTGGTTTTGGAGATTCTTTCATTCCTTTAGATCTTGGTACAACTGCAATTTTCTGGATGATTTTACTCTCAATAACAGGAATGATAATGGTTTTTGTTGCTTTCAAGAGAAAGAATAAGGAAAGTACAGTAAAAGAAATAGCTAAAGGAGTTTTATCATATATCTCTAACTGGAGAAACTATTTACTAGCACTAGGTATTTTCATTGTGCTTTTTGGAGTAGTCATGCTAACTGAGCTTATACCAGGAATCAGCTTGAAGATGTTTGTGCCACTTCTCAGTAACTTTACTGGAATAAGATTTCTTATGTTCCTGTTATTAGTTCCATTCATGTTCATTTTCTTTATATTTGATGGATTAATAACTGCAGGAAATTACAATAGAATCAGAAAAGGAGATACAGATAGAGAAAAATTCAAGGCTTTAGTAAAAATAACTGCAATTAAAATATCATTCCTTGTGCTTGTTTTATTAGTTCAATACATACCACTATTTGCATTTAATTTCAGGATTTTGACTGGATTTCTTGGTTTTAGCATGCAATTCATAATTATGCTAGTTCCACTATTTATTGCATATTGTATTGTCACAATATTCTTCTACGAAAAAACAGGTTCATTGGAGACAAGTGCTCTAATTAATACATTATTCCTTGCTTGGACATTATCAACTTTGTTGCCAATTAGATAAGAGATAACTATCAATAGTTGGCAACTATTTCTTTATACCTAAAACAATCCACCAAATGATCATTTACCATACCTACTGCTTGCATAAATGCATAGATAATAGTACTTCCTACAAACTTCATCCCTCTTTTCTTCAAATCCTTTGAGATATTATCTGAAATTTCTGTGGTAGCAGGAACCTCTTTCCAAGACTTGAATTTATTATTAATAGGTTTATTATCGACAAATCCCCAGATATAATCACTAAAGGAACCAAATTCCTTACGTATTTCTAGAAAAACCTTAGCATTAAGAATTGCAGAGTTAACTTTAAGTTTGTTTCTTATTATTCCCTCATCTTGTAATAAACTCTCAACTTTTTTCTCATCATACTTAGCAATTTTATTAAAATCAAATCCATCAAATGCTCTTCTATAACCTTCCCTGCGTCTGAGAATAGTCATCCAATTTAAACCCGCTTGAGCTCCTTCAAGTATTATGAATTCAAATAGTACTTTTTCATCATAAACAGGTGTTCCCCAATCATCATCATGGTAATCTCTAGCAAGATCATCTTTACTCCCCCAACATCTTTTAACATCCATATCCATTCATCCTATAATATGAACCGAAGTTTTTAGATTATAAATAAAATCTATTCTAATATCTTAGTAGTTTTTTCCTTTTAAAATTAGATAATCAACCCATTTCCATGGACTATTTTTAGCAGCCCTTTCATAAATACTCTTGGAAGGTTTTTTGTTAATTGCCTGAACTTCTTTCTCCTCGCAACGTTCATCATAAAAACGCTTTGCCCTTCTTCGAGATTTTTGTTCAGTCATTTGTTCCGTCAAATTATTCACTTCAAAGAAACAATTATTCAACCTTAGAAATAAAGGTTTGGTTTTTTTACTTGAAAAGAGAAAGGTTTATATATCAGAATAGGACTGTTAGTATTGAACATAAAGTCCAATACCGAAAGTGAAATACTTTCAATTTATGGTGATTAAAATGAAAGATAAGAAAGAGAGAGAGAAAGAAGAATTCCCCAAAGGCTTCAACGAGGAATTCAGAAGTGTTCGTTTCTATTCTAATGTTAATGGAGTTGGAAAAGAGTACGGTTATGACTACAAGCGTGATGCTGAAGGAAAGGAAGAATATAATGAATTAGGCGAGATTCCAGAAGAATACGGCAAGGAATTCTTCGATAAGATTCATAATCTTGAACGATCTTTTAACTGGGATAATGAGTTTTTCACCCGTTCATTTGAGAGATTTGCCAACATTTTCCCAGGTTTAGATCGTTTAATAGGCAATATTGGTCGTCCTCAACTTGCTAGTGGTGCAGAAAAAACTATAACAGCACCTATTCGAGAAGAGGATACTGATTATGAGGTCGCTTATGATCTTCAAGTTGATAAGATAAACAAAGAGTTATATCTCATAGTCGAGCTTCCTGGTTTTGCAAAGGAACACGTAGGTCTAAAACTTGTCAAACAAGGATTGAAACTTGAAGCTGATAATGGCAAGAAACAGATAGATACAAAAATTCCTATTCAATATATTGTTGATAAGGAAAAGAAGATTTCAGCAACAATGAAAAACGGCATTCTAGAAGTTAAGCTTAAACTGCTAGAAACTGAAAATGGGAATGGAGAAGATATTCCCATTAACTAATTTTTTTAAATTTAATAAGGTGATAATATGTCTGCAACAGAAGAAGATAATAGAAAACATTTGAGAGTAAAAGAAGCTCTTCAAAGAGATGTAGGGAGAGGGATAGTAAGATTATCTCAAGATGTCGCTGATGAGCTGAAAATCGGTACAGGCGACATTGTTAGTATAGAAGGATCAAAGAAAACTTATGCTCGTGCTTGGAGAGGAACACCTGAAGATTTTGGGAAGAACGTTATAAGACTAGATCGTATGATCAGAATGAATGCTGATGTAGGTTTAGACGATAGAGTAGCTATCGATAAATCATCAGCTTCTAAAGCAAGAAAAATAGTCTTTGCACCTACTGAAAGAGTTCAAATTAAAGGTTTTGAAGAATGGCTAAAACAGACTCTAGAAGATAGAGTTCTGACTCCAGGAGATGTCATCCCAATTGGTTTAGGAATGTCAAAGAAAATATTCTTGGGAGTTGTCTCAGTAACTCCAGCAACTGAAGCTGTCATTATGTCTTCAGAAACTAATATTCAAATTACTGATAAACCATGGGAAGATGTTAAAGCTGCTGATGTCAAACGGCTTTCCTATGAGGATATTGGGGGTCTAACAGATGAAATTTCACGAATACGAGAAATGATTGAGTTACCTCTTCGTCATCCTGAATTATTCAAAAGACTTGGAATTGAACCACCAAAAGGTGTTTTACTTCATGGCCCTCCAGGAACTGGAAAAACATTATTGGCCAGAGCTGTAGCGAATGAAACAGAAGCTAGTTTTTATGTTCTTTCTGGACCAGAAATAATGTCTAAGTTTTATGGTGAATCTGAACAAAGACTAAGGGATTTGTTCAAAGAGGCTAATGAAAATGCACCAAGTATTCTATTTATAGATGAGCTAGATGCAATAGCTCCTAAAAGAGAAGAAGTAACAGGTGAAGTTGAACGAAGAGTTGTAGCTCAACTGTTAGCTCTGATGGATGGTCTTGAATCCAGAGGACAAGTTATTGTAATCGGAGCTACCAATAGAGTAAATGCAATAGATCCTGCATTAAGAAGACCTGGAAGATTTGACAGAGAAATAGAGATAGGTATTCCTGATAGAGATGGAAGATTAGAAATTTTATTTATTCATACTAGAGGTATGCCATTAAACAAAGATGTTGATTTGAATAAACTAGCTGATAGAACACATGGTTTTGTTGGAGCTGACATATCAGCACTTGTTAAAGAATCCGCTATGCAATCTCTTCGAAGGGTTCTCCCAGATATCAACTTAGAAGAAGAAGAAGAAGTTCCACTAGAGATTCTGCAAAGTATAGATGTAACTAATGAAGATTTTCTAAATGCTTTAAGAACTGTTGAACCTTCAGCACTTAGAGAAGTTTTCGTTGAAGTACCAAATGTAACTTGGGGAGACATAGGGGGATTAGAAGAAGTAAAGAAAGAAATGAGAAGAGCTGTTGAGTGGCCATTGAAATTCAAGGGACTTTACAAATCTATGAATGCTCAAGCTCCTAAAGGCATCCTACTCTATGGTGCTCCAGGAACAGGAAAAACTCTGATTGCAAAAGCTGTAGCTCATGAATCTGAGGCTAATTTCATCTCCGTCAAAGGTCCAGAAATTCTATCAAAATGGGTAGGAGAAAGCGAAAAAGCAATAAGGGAAATATTCCGTAAAGCAAGACAAGCTGCACCTTGTGTAATCTTCCTAGACGAAATAGATTCAATAACTCCAGTAAGAGGACGAAGTACTGATTCAGGCGTAACAGAGAGAGTTATTAGTCAGATACTAACAGAAATTGATGGATTAGTGGAATTGAGAAATGTTATGGTCATAGCTGCTTCTAACAGACCAGATATGATAGATCCAGCTTTATTGAGACCAGGCAGATTTGATCGTCTAGTAAAAGTAATTTCACCAAACTTCGAAGGTAGAAAGCAAATCTTTGAGATTCATCTTAAAGATGCACCTTTAGCTGATAATGTTGATATTGATAACTTAGCAAGAGAGACTGAAGGATTCTCAGGAGCAGATATTGCTTCCATTGCAAGTGAAAGCAAATTGCTAGCAATCAGAAATTATGTTATGGAACATGGTGAAGAAATCGCAAGTGACGATAAGTTTGATGCAGAAAAATGTGATTGCAATATTACACAAGAGATATTACTTGAAGCTTTAGAACAAACCAAACCCACAGAAGAAAGAGCTACTTCTATTGGGAAAGACATAAGAAAAGAATCCATCAAAAAGGATGTGGGATTTGTATAAATCCCTTTTCCTTATTTGGTGAGGTGAAGAAATGCTAGGGAACACAGAAGAAAATCGAGAGTTAGATGTTTTTGAACTCTTAGAATTTTTATCAAATTCTACTAGAAGAAGCATTCTTGAATTATTAGCTGAAGAAGATCTTTATTCTTTCCAGCTTTCTAGATTGCTAGATATTTCTCCAAGAATTGTTGCTAAATATCTTTCAGAGCTTGAAAATTTAGGTGTTGTTTCAATGGTAGAAAGGGGTAGCGATAAAGGACCTATAAGAAAATATGCAAAGTTAAATCAGGCATTTTCTTTAATTATTGATGTTGGTCAAAATACCTTCAATGTAAAATACTTTCCAACAAGTGAAGTCCCTGAAAAAATAGCTAAAGAGGTACCAAAACAGAAGGATGAGCTTAGAATTCAAGTAACTAAGGAATTTGCAGATATTAGAAACTGTGTAAAAGAAAAATTGAGCATTATTCAAAAACTTGATTCTCAGAGAAAGACAATTGGTCAAGAAATTAACGATGCATATATTAGATTCAATGAGATTGTAGAAAAAACAGTTTATAATTATCATGATAGAGATATCATTAGAAGTATTTTCAAGATATTGCTAAATAAACCAGAAAATAAAGTGTCACTTACTGAATTATCTAGTAGGATGAGAATATGGAGAGGAGATTTGGGAGATAGACTTAATCAATTAGCTAGTGAAACAAGCTTCATCATACTAGAGAAAGATAAAAGAGGAGAAGTTTGGTATTCTATCTAATTTCTTATATTTCCCATACTAGATTTTCTTTTGAATAAAGTTGACTCAACAGAGAGAAATAATTCTTCATATTGGCTTTGATGATACAGATTCTCTTAAAGGAAGCTGTACAACTCATCTAGCTACGAAGGTCATTGAAGAGATTTCCAATCGAGTTACTTTTTTAGATTATCCACGACTTATTAGGAATAATCCGAATGTTCCATGGAAAACTAGAGGAAATGGAGCCATAGGTCTTTCATTCAAAATAGAAGAAGAAGAAATTAGTCAACTAATTAGTGAGATTAAGTTACTTATTGAGACTTATTACCAACCAGATGAAAACACAAATCCTGGATTAGTGGTAGTAAAAGGTGATGTGCTTGAGATTATCAAGCAATTCTCTAGAAAAGCATTAGTTGAGGTCATTACCATTGATGAAGCAAAAACAGTAGTTGCTGAACATTGTTATGATCATTATTTCATTGGAAATGGTAGAGGTTTGATTGGAGGACTTGCTGCTATTGGAAATACATTGGACCCACAAAACGAGGACTTTACTTATGAGATTCTAACTTACAGAACACCTGATAATTATGGAACAAAGAGAAGATTAGAAGAAGAAACGGTTTATGAAATGGATAACAAGCTATCGCCAGAGGTTTTCAACAATATAGATGAAGAAACAAACAAAATTTTAATTTGTCCTGCAGGACCAGATCCTGTTTTTTATGGAATTAGAGGGGAAGAAGCCGATAAGCTATTAGAAGCATCGTCTATTGTAAAACCAAAAGAACCATTGGATAATTACTGTATTTTTAGAACTAATCAAGGAACTGATCAACATTTTAACTATGCTGACAATCAAGTAGAAAATTTCAGAGTCTTCAAAGGAATTATTCAGATTACAAAAGAACCTCGAGTACTTCTTGGAGGACATATAATTCTTCAGGGAAAAATAGAACAAAGTGAGAAACTTGTTGATTTAGCAGCTTTTGAACCTAGTAAAGGTTTCAAAAGAAAAATAAGTAAATTACTGCCTAATGATAGAATTTTAGCTTATGGGGGCATTAAGTATAAGAAAGAGCAAAAGATTCATACAGTTCAGTTAGAAAAGTGCGAAATTCTTACCGTCTCCAATCATTATACAGAATCTTCACCCTATTGTCCTAAGTGCAGTAAAAGAATGACTAGTGCAGGTTACAATAAAGGTCATAAAT
>Ga0114922_10001204_pt1 | contig 24739 bp, 16 predicted proteins | sample AartaG_FD_100975 | JGI IMG/M metagenome (GOLD analysis project Ga0114922, IMG submission 100975) | Deep subsurface microbial communities from Aarhus Bay to uncover new lineages of life (NeLLi) - Aarhus_00045 metaG | ecosystem: Environmental > Aquatic > Marine > Oceanic > Sediment | place... | reverse complement strand
GACTCATGGCAGGACGTGGAATGGCAAGAGGAGCCGGTTCATCCTCTCCGGCCTTATGACATGCAGTCTGTGTAGCTGCCGATACCAGGGCTTTCACCGTATAAAAGGAAAACCTAGGGCAGACCAGTCGAGGATGTTAAAGAAGGAGTACTCGATTTTTTCATCGGAGTAGCCCAAACCGGTGGGCAAATCACGAATTCCATGCTTTCCGGCTCTGAGGCGGTAATTGAAGCTTTCAAAAAAGATGAAGTGAAAGAATAACTCGCTCTGTTACCGCTCAATCTTTTTTGTTATAATTAGTTTTGAATGCAGTGTTTTTTAAGGGAATTGTTATGGAACCAGAAGAATCCAAAATCAAGGTCGAGTATGGCATAGACACAACCTTTGTAACCTTAAACGCCGAAAAGATCTTGGAGGAGCAGCAGATTAAGGAATTGAACGATTCCATTATGCCTGTAATTGAGAAAAACAAAGATGGAAAGTTGATTCTGAACTTTTGCAATGTTCAGTTTATGTCCTCGTCTCTTCTTGGGCTCTTGGTAAAAGTCCATAAAAGGGTATGCGAAATGGGCGGTCATTTGCAGCTTATAAACATAAACTCAAATATCTACAAGGTCTTCCAGATTACACACCTTACGAAGGTTTTTGACATAGAAAAGGCCTAAAGACAGTAAGCTGTCGCTCAACAGATTGTAGGCATTCCCAATGCCGGTACCGCGCCTCGTTTCTCAGATACGCTCAGCAGGCCCGGGTCGGTGCATATCACCTCATGCTACTTTGTGGCCGCCTCGTCATCTCGTCCTTGCTGGGCAAGAAGCTCTTCAAGGATTTGGCGAATCTTCGCATTTTCTGGCTCAAGGTGGAGACCCTCCCGCAGTTGCGAGATAGCTTGCTCAAGTTGCCCTTTTTCCGTAAGCGCAATCCCTAATTCGAAGCGAAAGCCTGGCTCCTCGGGCATCTCGATGTGCTATTCCCGCTCCTGCCAGAACCTGTAACCCGCTGGCTTTCCGGCCGTCGGTGTCGCCATGGTTATCGGCATATCCACCTCAATCTTACGCCGGCCGCGGATAACTTGCGCAAGTTGTTCTCCTGTCGTTTTAACAGGCTGGGTGACAAGTTCCGGAACACTGAATGTTTTCAGGCAAGAATCGTAAAAATCAGGGTCCCTCTGTGGAACTAATATCGGTTTATAAACTTTGCCTGCCTCATCCACGTAGCTGATATAAAGTCTGGTAAATTTCCCGTAATCTCTCTTGCTGCTGAAGGCTATCCATCGGCTGTTGCTGGACCAGCTGTGCCATGAATCACTTTGGTCGCTGTTGATTTGTAACCGACGGTACGTATATTGACCGGTCTCTTGCGACGTTTGAAGGTCCATCAGGTACAAATCGCTGCTTTGTTGGTAAACGGGAAAGCACCCGTAATTGCACATGCAAAATAGCAGCCACCGCCCGTCCGGACTAATCCTTGGCTCCAGGATACTCAGCCCCGTATCCTCCGCCGAAAGTACCGTTTCCAGCTCGCCCCATTTGTCCTTCTCGATATCGTAACTTATTCTCAGCAGGTCATACCTAATCTCATCATAGTGCTCAGGGACGCCTTCTATCCTGTTGGACCACACCATAGGAGCACTGCAGAAATACAGATAACGCCCATCCGGAGCCCATGCGGGATACGTTTCCAGCCGGTCCTTTTTAGAAAGGTTTGGAGCGGTCTTTACGGTCTCGGAGCCGACCAGAAAGTAGACCAAAAGCGAATCGAGGTCAATCACGTCGCGAACCTCGCTTCTGGCGGTGTGAAAAAACTGGCCTACGCGATTGACGGAATATGTTACAAGCCGCCCGCTTGGATGCCAGCTCGTATAACCGAATTTTGTCCCAATCTTTTTGACTGTCCCATCCGCTGCCAGCAGGGCACTGCTGTCATATTCGGCACTCCGGATGCCGAGTAACATCTTATTAGGACGGTTGTTGCAGAATGTGTGGCAGTTGACGCATCCTCTCTTATAGTATTCATTGTCAAGCACGGCGGATTCAGAGAAGCTTTCGAGATTACGCTGATAAATCGCCATTCTCCTCCACATGTTATGTCCGGGATGGATTTTTCTATATACCAGAAAAGAGTCTATATTTTCATTTGCGATTTTATTACCGATACTTGAAAAACGATTCCACCGTCCTTCGTTCGTTTTCACATAAACATCAAAATAGAGCTGCTCTCCTCTGTTCAGGTCTAACAGTTTATGCCACCGCTTCTCAGGAATGACAATCTTGGGTGAATTGCTGCAAACATCTATAGCTGGCCCTGTGTTAGAGTGTACTCTTACGTAATAGCTTACCCCGTCCTCCTGCACCAAAAAATTCAGAGGCGCTATGTTTGGCGGCATGACCATTCCGGTGTAGTCAGGGCGAATACTGGCAGGCCGCCGCATGTCATGCCACTGCTTAATTGATACCTTGCTCTCTCTTAAATAGTAGAGAATACCGGCACACGAGATGGCTGCCAGCAGTACTGTGGCAAAAACTGCTTCGTAGCCTTTTGGCTTGCGAATGAATCTCAGTAAGTTCTCAGAATCATTGCTCATTTCTTCATGCCCGAAAGTTCATAAACATGATAAAAGTAATAACTATTACCGTACTTTCTCGCCAAATGATTGTAAGCAGCCTGGGTGTTTGAGTCGTAGAAACTCAAAATACGATTGAACTCACTAAAGCTCTGCCGGGACTCCGAACTTATCTGCCGGCCGTGCAGGTCCACTCTCCTGCGCCTCGCGTATGAGTAAAGCAAAATTGCTTCTTCATAATGCCGCGGTATCCTTGTGTATTTAAAATCATCCAGGCGCCCGATGTTCTCGACAAATTTGTCCAACTGCCTTGTCAGCAGAAACCAGGCCATCAGGTATTCAAACGCCATTTTGTTACGCCTGTTTCTCTCCAGCAAGTCCAGCAAAAGTGTTTCGTTCTCAGAGAATTGCCAAATATCGTCCTGTTCCACAATCAACTCGCGTGTCTGTTGAATAACTTGGTCTGTTGATAGAACGGAATCGGACTTCAAACGAGACAGGTAATTATGGGCCCAGTCAGCGTCGAACAAGGTTTTGCTAAGCGCGCGAAGATAAACGCCGGCCGTATCAATGTCACCCTTGACCATATTTACCAGAGCCAGCCGCTTGAGAATCACGGGCCGCTCCGTGTTTGACCCCAGCGATTCGATTAGTGCATGCTCGGCTGAATTAATACAGCCGAGTTCAAAAAATACACCAAATCTCTTCCACCACGCCTCAAGCACTTCTTCAGAAGTCAAAAACAAGGTGTGAGTGCTCTGATGATGACGGAACATCTCATCTCCAAGCCGCCCCGTGTGATATAAAGCCATATTGACTGCATAAATCATAACATAGTTGTTCGGGCTGTATTGAGCGCGCTGAAGCACCTCCGGCCACAGCCCCCGGTACGTATAATAATCAAGTTCAAACAGAGCTTTGCGCTCGCTGTCATGGAAGACAAATACGCTGGCGCCTGCAACAACAAGCAGCAGGGATGTTCCCACACACCATCTGCGTACCGGTGTTGCGCTGTACCATATACGCAGCTTCTGAACCGCCCCCCCGGATGTACGGTGTGCTTTCCTCCGTCCCTTACCCTTTTGTTTAACCAACTTTGTCTTAGAGCGAAGGCCAGCCATCCGCGAAAGACCCACCGCAAGCAAGACAGCCGGGACAAGTCCATAAACAATGCACACCATAACGACTGTCTCAAAAGGATTTTCAGTCCCGAGAATCTTCCAGGATACAGGCAGCAAGTTGGCAAAGGCATCGCCCATACTTACTCCGAAAAGCACGATACCCTCAACATAAATAACAACGAGGGATAGTAACACATATGCCGCGCCCATTGCCCGGCGGCGCCTGAGAAACAATTCGTAAATTACACAGAGCACTGCGAACAGCAGGTACGCTCCGCCGGCTATTGTATAGACTATCGCCGACAAGAACACGTAAACCGCTGAATTAAACAGACTATCTTTTAAGGCTGTTCTTAGATATAGACATACAAAGAATAAGGCCACCAACAAGGCTGCTGCACTGTCAAAGTAGTATGTGTATCTGATGTATGTAGCCAGCAGGAGTATCGCTGGAACAAAACGTACCCAGCGAAGACGAGATGCACCTATAGCTTTTAGAATATACTCGGTGCAAACCGAAATCAGCCACACCTGCAGCGTTGCTACAATCGCCCCGGCCCAGGAATAGTAAAAAAACTGCGCCAGAAAAGCCGAGATATATTCGATAAGACCGCCCGGATATGATAAGTGGTCTCTGAGAAATCCCCAGTCCCGGAAAAAAGTCGGAAAATTGGCAACCGTCCCGACTCCGTAATAGATAAGACATAAATCGACCCCAAGCCAAAGGTAAAAATACAAGCCTATAAAAAAAACCACATCCCGAATTGACTTGCCGCTGTCTCGACTCAACAATTTCTGGCACGTGTTAAGCATCGTTTTTTTTACGCCACAAAATACCTCTTGCCCACCAGTACAACCCGCGGCTAAATCATCAGCCCATAATGAAAAAGTCGGGTATTAGTTGTTCGATTTAACAAACATCGAACTTCACGTGCATTATATCATATCTTCTTCAGATATGTAGGTTATTCGCGCAAGCAGGTATGATGGTACGGGTACCTAAGGAACCGTTTTCGGTTAGTAATTTGGCATTACCTTCTTTAGCTGCAATTGCCATGACGGCAAATTTACTCCCTCTAACCCACCGACAGCCTCCTACGACAACCGCTTCGCCAGCTCACTCAAGGCTTTAAGTTCTTGTGGATTAAATGGCCCAACTCCCCCTTCTTCCCTGCCTGCATGTATAATCTCTTCCAGCAGCTCCTCTTCCGAATGTTCGCGTTCGCTTATTTCCCGCTGCAGCTTCTTTTTTGCTGCGGCTAATTCTTGCTCTACGCGCTTGCGCCTGTTTATCTCTCGTCGAACCTGCGCATTCGCCGCCATCAGCTCGGCAGTCTGCCACTCCGTCTTTTCCTCAAGCTCACTCCGAAACTCCTGCCATTGCTTTTCCGACTCCTGACGCTCCGCAATTTCCCGCTGTAACTTCTCGTTGGCAGCCGTTAATATTTCCTCGGACTGCTTGTGACTGTTTATTTCATCTACAAGCTGTTTATTTGCCGCTCTCAATTCCCCGGCCTCTTGCTCAAACTGACTGCGATGTTCCTGCCACTGATGCTCTGCCTGCTCACGCTCGCCGATGTGCCGTTGTGCTCTTTCATTTGCTTCCGTCAATTTTTGCTCCGACTGACTGCGCTTGCTTATCTCCCCCTCGAGCTTCTCACCTGTTGCCGTCAGCTCAGCCGTTTGCTCTTCAATCCGATTGCGGTGCTCCTGCAGTTGGTGCTCCGATTGCTCTCGCTCACTAATTTGCTGTTGCAGTCTTGCATTCGCTTCAGTTAATTCAGCGCTCTGCCGCTCGATACGCTGCTCAAGTTCGCTGCGGCACTCTTGCCATTGCTTCTCTGCCCGCTCAAGTCTGGCAATTTGCTGCTCCAGTTTCTTGTTGGCTGCTCCCAGTTTGGCCGTCTGCTGCTCAAGTTCGCTGCGATGTTCCTGCCACTGGTACTCTTCCTGCTCATGCTCGCCGATTTGCTGTTGCAGTTTCTCATTCGCTTCCGTTAATTCACCGCTCTGCCGCTCGATACGCTGCTCAAGTTCGCTGCGGCACTCTTGCCATTGCTGCCCTGACTGCTCTCGCTCAGCGATTTGCTGTTGCAGTTTCTCATTGGCCGCCGTTAATATCTCTTCAGCCTGCTTGTATTTGATTGTTTCCTTTTGGAGCTTTTCATTTGCCTTCGTTAGCTCGCCCGCTTGCTGTTCAATCTTATTACGCTGTTCTTCCAGCTTCTTTTCGGCCTGCTCACGCCCTTTTGTCTGCTCTTGTAGTTTCTCATTTGCCGCTGCCAGCGCTTCTTCTGACTGCTCGCGCTTGTTTGTCTCATGCTCGACCTTCTCATTCGCTGCCGTTAATTCTTCTTCTCTTTGCTTGCGCTTGTTGAGTTCAGATTGAAGTTGCTCCTTTGCCGCTGTCAGGTCGGCGCCCTGCTGCTCAATGCGCCGCTCGAGTTCACCGTGACGCTCTCGCCATTGCTTCTCTGCCTCCTCATGCTCAGAAATCTGCCGCTCGAGCCTTTCATTAGCTGCTGTAAATTGTTCCTCTGACTGCCTGTGCTTACTTATCTCCTGCTTCAGTTTCTCGTTCGCAGTCGCCAGTTCGGCAGACTTCCGCTCAATCTTTCCCTCAAACTCACCGCGGCATTCCTGGCATTTTTCTTCCGAACCCTCTTGCTTGCTAGTTTCTTGTTGGAGTTTCTCATTCGCTGCTGTCAGTTCCGCGCTTTGCTGCTCAATCCGTTGTTCAAGCTCGTTGCGACAATCCTGCCATTGCTGCTCCGCCTGCTCACGCTCAGCGTTTTGCTGTTGCAGTTTCTCATCGGCTGCCGTCAGCTTAGCCGTCTGCTGCTCAATCTGATTACGGTATTCCTCCAGTTGCTTCTCTGCCTCCTCCCGTTCACTGATTTGTTGCCGCAGTCTCTCCCCTACGTCTGCCAACTCCTTTTCAGGCTGCTTACGCTTGTCTAATTCCTCTTGGAGCTTTTTATTTGCTTCCGTCACTTCAGCCGTTTGCTGCTCAAGCTCGCTGTGTCGCTCTTGCCATCGCTGTTCGGCCTGCTCGCGCTCGGCAAGTTGTTGCAGTAGTTTCTCTTTGGCCGCCGCCAGCTCCGCTTTTGCTTGTTTCCTCTGATTTATCTCCTGTTGGAGTTTCTCATCTTTTGACGCTAGCTCAGCCTTCTGTTGCTCAATCTGATTACGGCATTCCTCCAGTTGCTCCGCCACCTGCTCGCGCTCACTGATTTGCTGCTCTAATTTCTCATTGGCGGCCGTTAATAGCTCTTCAGAATCCTCTTGCTTCTTTAGCTCCGCTCGAAGTTGCTCGTTTGACGCTCTCAAACCGTTAAGTTGTTGGTCAATCTGATTATGGTATTCCTCCAGTTGATGCTCCCACTGTTCGCGCTCGCCGCCTTGCTGTTGTAGTTTCTCCCTGGCCGCTGTCAGCTCAGTACGCTGCTGCTTGATGCGCCGCTCAAACTGACTGCGACACTCCTGCCACTGCTTCTCTACCTGCTCACGCTCGGCAAGTTGCTGCTGGAGTTTCTCGTTGGCGGCGCTTAATTCCTCTTCAGAATTCCTACGCTTTTTTAGCTCGGTTTCAAGCCGCTCCTTCGCCGCTCTCAAATCGCCAAGTTCTTGCTCAAACTGCTCACCGTATTCCTGCAGTTGACGCTCCAGCTGCTCGCGTTCTTTTGTTCGCTGCTGGAGTTTTTCGTTTGCTGCTGCTAATTGTTCCTCTGACAGACTCTGCTTGCTTACCTCCTCTTGTAGTTTCTGACCCGTGGCGGCCAGTTTTGCCCTCTGCTGTTCAATCTTATCACCGTATTCCTGCAGTTGATGCTCTGACTGCTCCCGTTCTTTTGTTTGCTGCTGGAGCGTTTGTTTCACTGCCGCCAGTTCGGCCTCCTGCAGCTCTATGCACTGCTCAAGCTGGCCGCGGTGCTCTTGCCACTGCTTCTCCGCCTGCTCGCGCCCGCCGATTTCTCCTTGCAGCTTCTCATTCGCCGCCTTCAGTTCACCCGCCTGCTGTTCGAGCCGTCCCTCAAGCTCGCTCTGGTATTCCCGCCATAGCTTCTCCGCCTGTTCGCGCTCACTGATTTGCTGCTGGAGTCTTTCATTTGCCGCTGCTAATTTTTCCTCTGACTGCCTGCGCTTGCTTTTCTCCTCTTGTTGTCTCTCATTAGCCGCGCTTAGTTCCGTCTTCTCCCGCTCAATCTCATCTCGGTATTCTCGTAGTTGATGCTCCGACTGCTCGCGTTTACTGATTTCCTCTCGTAGTCTGTCATTCGCTGCCGCCAGTTCAGCGCTTTGCCGCTCAATCCCTTGCTCAAGCTCGCTGTGGTATTCCCGCCATAGCTTCTCTGCCTGCTCGCGCTCGCCGGCTTGCTGTTGTAGCTGTTCACTTGCCGCTGTCACCTCGGCCGCCTGCCGCTCGATTCGCGACTTAAGCTCCGTATGGAGTTCTTGCCATTGGTTCTCAACTCCCTTGCGCTCGGTTACATCCAGAGCAAAGCACATAAAGCCGATGGCCTTGCCCTCTTCGCCCCTGGCTAAGGTCATCTTCATCTCTGTAGGAAATGTGCTTCCGTCCTTTCGAACGTGTTCCACCGGCCCTGCAAGTTGGCCTCTGCGCTGCGTCTCCACGACGAAGGGAATAACATCGGTCTTCATCTGCTGCTCGGTGTGAAATACGCTGAACTGTTTGCCCACGAGCTCACGCGGGCTGTCGTACCCGTGCATTTTCGCCCATTTTGAATTGACGAAACCAATGGTTCCGGCCAGGTCGATAACGGCAATCCCTTCTTGGGCCTGCTCGGCGATTTTGGCCAGACACCACAGCGTTCGCTCGACTTGTCTATGCGCAGCGAGTATATCCTGCATCTGCTTGGTCCTTACCAGACCACTAATACCTTTCTGTTCGGTCCTGTCAGCGCGTAATAACACTAAAACATCGGCGAAAGTGACCTCGTGCTTTCCTACCACAAAGCCCCGGCCGCAAACCTTTTTACAAACCGCAATTATACGCCGCTATTCCACCTATTATCGGTCCTGCCCTTGACTTATTTTAGGCCCTTGCCGCAGGCAACCGCCCTTTTCGGACACGACATTTGGTTTGCCACTGGGCCGGCAATCCACTCAAACAACGCCCCGAATGAATCACTTGCAGTTATTCAACTCTGTCCCCGCACATCATAGGGGATTCCCCTATACAAAAAATAGGGTGTCCCCCGATTGCAAAAACCGCCTTTTCCGCTATTGTGAGTTCCGTAATCTAAAGAATAATTATTTTGACGAAGCTCACCGGCTTTGGTTACTATAGTGGGCGTCTGGTGCTTTTCGAAAAAAGGCAAATATGGCTTCTATAGATTATCAGGTACCTCAAAAGGGTGATCTTCGGCTGATAATACAGGGTAGATTGGACGTCGAAAGTACCACCCCGCTCTGGAGCCAGGCGCTGAAGAAACTCGCCGAAACCAAACCGGAAACGTTGGTTGTCGACGTCAATGCCGTAGACTACTGTGACGGGACCGGCATCGGCCTCCTGCTCGAGCTTAGACGCACACAGCAGGAAAATAATCGCCGGATTCAAATAGAGGGGCTAAAGCCGGAGTTTCAGCAACTTATGACCCTGTTCGATCCGGGCCAGATAAGTAAGCCTTTAGCGGAGAAGCTTTCATTTGGAAGATTTATAAAAAGAGCGGGCCAGTTAGGCTTTAAGACTTGGGATGATTTGCGCACACAGATAAGTTTTTTAGGTGAATTGGCCGTAAAATTTCTTGCTGCTGTTTTAAAGCCCGGATCTATACGCTGGACGGACACATTTTTGCTTGCGGAAAAAAGCGGTGCTGATGCGGTTGGTATTACGTGTATGCTCGGTTTTTTGATAGGCTTGATCCTTGCATTTCAATCAGCGAGAGGCATGGAACAATACGGTGCCCAGATTTACGTGGCAGACCTTGTTGCACTTGTGCTTTTCCGCGAACTCGGTCCGTTGATTACCGCTATTATCTTTGCCGCCAGAAGCGGTTCGGCCTATGCTGCTGAACTTGGTACAATGAAGGTCAACGAGGAAATTGATGCGATGACGACCATGGGATTAGACCCGGTAAAGTTTTTGGCCGTTCCACGGATGATTGCGGGTTTATTTATGATGCCGCTTTTGACTATGTTCAATCTCCTGTCTGGATTAATAGGATGTGGATTGGTTATGCTTTCACTCGGTTTTCCTCCCGTAACTTTTCTAAATCGGATTCAGAATGCAACAAGCTTGGGAGATTTCACGGGAGGCATGGTTAAAACGCTGGTTTTTGGCATGCTGGTTGCCGGTATAGGTTGTTTGAGAGGCCTGCAGACAGGCACAGGAGCAAGTGCTGTTGGAGATTCAGCCACCCGGGCGGTTGTTACTAGTATTATTGCCATAGTTGTAGTAGATGGTGTTTTTGCTGTGGTTTATTTTTTCCTTGGAGTTTAGCGAGGTTATGAAAACCGATTCTGAGACTGTAATTCGAGTTGAGGACCTTACAGCCGGCTATGGTGATGTTGTGATAATCGATAACATTAACTTTGAAGTCAAAGCTGGTGAAGTATTTATAATTTTAGGAGGTTCCGGCTGCGGCAAGAGCACGCTCTTGAAACATATGATCGGTCTGCTGCCGCCCGTTAAGGGTGAAGTTTTTATAGAAGGTAAGGAAATAGTATCAGCAGTAGGTCAGGAAAGGGTAGACATTCTCCGCAGAATAGGTGTCATGTATCAAAACGGGGCTCTTTTCGGCTCGATGAGTCTCATGGAGAATATCTGCCTTGTTCTGGAGGAATTCACGGACCTGCCACGTGAGGCCATGGAGTTTATCGCGGAAATGAGGTTGAAAGTGGTTGGCCTGCAGGGCAGTTCTCATAAGATGCCCGCCGAGCTCAGCGGCGGTATGAGAAAAAGGGCCGCCATCGCCAGGGCTATGGCGCTTGACCCTAAAATATTATTTCTGGATGAGCCATCCGCCGGTTTGGACCCGATTACCTCATCACAATTAGATGATTTAATAATAGAGCTATCTAATAGTCTGGGTTTTACATTTGTGATAGTGACACATGAATTACCCAGTATATACAAAGTTGCAGACAGGGTTGTAATGCTTGATATAAATACCAAATCTATTATTGCTACCGGCAAGCCTGATTACTTGCGCGATAAAAGCGATAATGACTGGGTAAGGCAATTTTTTAGCAGGGAATCATGACTCCAAATTTTAGCTTTTTAAATACTGTTTAAAAAAAGAAGGTATTATATACGGGAAAGAAAGATGAGTACGAAACCGAATTATTTCAAAATAGGCCTGTTTATTATTGTAGCAAGTACTTTAATTGTAATCACTGTTGTAATCTGGGGGGCGGGGCTTTTCACGCGAGATAAGATTTATTTTGAGACATATTTTGACACCCCCGTTACGGGTCTGGACCCTGGTGCCGCGGTTGAATTTAGAGGGGTTCAGATTGGGCAGGTGGAAAGGATAGGTTTTGTAGGAACGGAGTATGATTTATCGGTGGATCCCGCGAGATTTTCCAAGTATGAGAATTATGTGAGAGTTTTATGCTCTCAAGATAGAGACAAGACTCAAAAAGGAAAGCAACGTACAGATGTAGAAAGGGCGGATCGTTTAGCCATAATGATACATCGGGGTTTAAGACTCAGGCTTTCAACAAACATACTCACCGGACAGGGGTTTTTGGAAGGGGATTTTTTGGACCCCAACCGCTTTCCAGTTCTGGATGTTATATGGGAACCCGAATATCTGTATGTTCCTTCGGCTCCAGGGGAGTTCTCCACTATAAAGGATTCGGTGGATAGCATTCTTAGCAAGCTGGAAAAAATAGATACCGAGAAGATAGGCCTTGAGATTGAACGGATTCTCGTCACTGTGCAGGAGGCAATACGTGATGCTAATGTCCCGGCGGTCACGGCACAGTTGAAGGACACCTTGGAGCGTATTGATAAACTAATAGCAAGTGGCAGACCCGGCGTTGAACAATCTCTTGAAAACTTAAGAGACGTCTCAGCCAATCTTAAGGACTTAACTGAAACTTTAAAGCGGCACCCATCTGAAGCAATTTTCAGTCAACCGCCGCCAAAATCGGAGGCCTTCAAATGAAACCTAAATTAACCAAATCATTGCTTTACTTTAACCTGATTGTCTTGGCAATTATCCTCTCAGGATGTGGCGTCGACCCGCACAGCAGGCATTACTATATCTTGGACGCCACACGTCGGGCCGCACCAGCCAAAACCGAAGGTGAAATCATCCTTGAGGTGCAGAGGTTCACGACAGATTCCACATTTGCCTCAAAGAAACTGGTTTACCGCAAAACTGAGTTTGAATACGAATCAGACTTTTACGATGAGTTCTTTGTATCACCGGCCGCAATGCTTACCGAAAAAAGCCGCAATTGGCTCGCACAGTCAGGCCTTTTTGCCAGGGTACTTGACCCCGGAAGTTATACAAAGCCGACCCACACCTTGCACGCCAATATAACCGCCCTTTATGTTGACGTCCGGGACAAGAAATCACCGGCGGCCGTGATACAAATGCGTGTCTTCCTCACACCCCAGCAGCCGGCAGAAAAATTAATAATCTTGGCTGAAACTTACAACGCCTCCGTTGACGTGGAGTCTAATACCGCAGAGGCCTTCGTCCAGGGCTTTAACCGCTGCCTTGAGCAGATTCTCACCGATTTGGAAAATGACCTCCAACAAGAGTTCCAATCGTCTGCAGAGAATTCGTAGCTGTTCCGCAAATCCTTATTGGCTGTTTTTAAGGATTTGCGTCAATTCATCGTCGGTCAAGGTGATTGGATTGCCTTTCATACTGCTCGACTTTCGGCACTTCGCCACCACCGTTGGCAAATCTTCTTCCTTCAGTCCTGACTCGCCCAGCCTTGGCACCCTTAACGCCGAGCAAAGCTCCTGGACCCACGCTACACCATCGGACGCTTGAGCCGTTGCCATCCCCGTCAGAAGGCCGGCGATTTCATCATACCGGACCAGTGCCGCCGAATCCGCCGCACGCTCCTGCAGCGCACGCACATTGGCCTCCATAACATAAGGCAGGAGCCTCGCGCATATCACCCCATGGGCCGCATGAATCATCCCGCCCAATGGCCCCGCAAAACCGTGCACCGCCCCTAATCCTGCGTTGGCCAGCGCCAGTCCACTGAATAGACTCGCCGCCGCCATATCTTCACGTGCCGCCTCGTTGCTGCCGTCTTCGTATGCCTTTCGCAACGAACGCCCCGCCCGCCTCAGTCCCTCCCGGCAGATACCATCTGTTAGCGGATTGCCTTTCCTGCAGACATAAGCTTCCATCAATTGAGTCAGCGCGTCCAGACCCGTGCTGGCAGTCAGCGCCGGCGGCATCGAATAAGTCAATTCCGGGTCAACCACGGCCGCCCTCGGCAGCATCAACGCGCTCCGCATGCTCACTTTCACATCATGTTCAGGCACCCCTAACACCGCGTTACGAGTCACTTCAGCCCCTGTCCCCGCCGTCGTTGGAATCGCGATATGTGGTGCCGCACGCTCAGTCAATGCTTGACCGCGACCGACAACTTCCAGATAGTCCTCTAATTCCCCGCTGTTCGTCAGCATCGCCGCCACCGCTTTACCGGTATCAATCGCGCTTCCGCCCCCTATGCTGATTACCAAATCGCACCTCCCCCGGCGTGCTCGCTCCACCGCCGCCTTCGCTATGGCTGTAGTCGGCTCACCGCCCACATTAAATGTGATGCACTTTATCCCCTCCTTGTACAGCTGTTCAAGGACCGGCTCCGCCCGTTCAACAGTTCGACCGGTTACAACGATAGCGATGTTCCCCATCTCCGCCGCTAAGAGCCCTGCTTCCTCAATTGTACCCCGACCGAAAATAATCCGGCCCGCGGTTGCGAATTCAAACCTCATGCTGCCCCTTGTCTTGTCCAAAATGCCCCGACTAACCCCAGCCCCGCTCATCAGGAAACACATTACTGTACTTGATACTGCTCCGCGGCTCCGCCATCATGTCTGCCACAATATCACGCCATCTCTTGTAATGTGTTGTCTCCTTGTGACGCGCAGGGTCCTCCGCCGTCCGATACACCTCCACTAATACAAATCGCGCAGGGTCATCTTGTTGTTGGATAATGTCGAATCGCGTCACCCCCGCCTCCTGAACACTCTTGCGGGCGTTTTCAACCGTCGCCGCGCGGAACGCCTCAACCGCATCAGCCTTAACGTGCGCAAAAACATGAACTATAAACATAATCGCCTCCTTATAGCTTCCAACGTTCGGTCGAAGTGTACCAGATAATCTTGGCGATATCAACCTCGCTTCCGTCTGTGTTTAATAGCTCTGATGGCCTCTGCCATGCCCTCGATGCTTCTCCCCTCTTTACCCCCAATAAAAACTAACGGGGCTTATACCGAACCTAATCTGTATAAGCCCCGTGTTGGTGCTATATCATTCAAGCCAGTAAAATAAACACTTACGGCCAGTAGTGTTGACTCATCCAGTTGTCTGCTAATATCCCGTAGTCGGCCATGTTCACAAACCTGCTGTTCACTGGCTCTGGGTCCGTCAGATTCGCATTGGACAGCACGGGCTTGTAAATTACTGCCCCGCATCCGTCATCCGTCGCCGTCAGGCCCGATGCATCGTCAAGTTTGTAGTGGTACGCCGGACAACAGGGGTCGGTCCCGGTCACGCCGCCGGTGTGAAGCCACGTCATCTCGTTTACGTCAAGGGTCCTGGCGAAGATGCGGATATCATCTAAATTCCCGAGGTAATAGCGGGAAGTGTCGCGTCCGCGACCAATCCAGAACTTCTCATCGAACTGTAGTAACGGCGGAAGGTCTATATACTGCCGTGCCGATGTAAGTGTCCCGCCGGCAGGTCCCGCATACAGGCTGCAGCCGCACGGGTCTACCGCCATAGCCATAAGCGTCCACTCACCGTCGGGCACGTCAAGACCGGAGCTGAACTGCCACGTCTTCGCAATCTGGTTCCAGCAGTAACCTACGCTGTCGCCTTTCGAGCCGCCGGCCAATTCCGTCGAATCCTCTACGCCTTTTTCACGGCACGTAATTATACCTACGTACGCCTCCTGCTCGCCCTTTCGCTGTGCCCACAGAGTTATCGACATGTTGTTAAGTCCAATCAGGCGGGGGTCGCAAACGTCAATTGTAATATTGGGGTCAAACCCCAGCGAACCGGTGCCTACGTGACCGCTCGTCCAGTTTGGACTGCCTGCGAGCATCGTAATTGTCCCATGCTGCGTCAGCGTCGGGAAGCACCCGTCGGCTATTAGCCAGTCAGTCGACATGAAATTGACGTCCCAGAGGTCAACGTTACAATCCGGTTCACCGCCAGCGCCGGTGAAATCGCCAACCGCTTCGGATTCCGCAGGCCGGCATCGCGGCGGATAAAGCCTGATATCGTCAACGTAGATATATCCTGGGTCGGACATCGGCGAGCTCTGTTCTGTCTTATCTTGGCCGCCGATACCGATGGTGAACCTGTCAATCGCAGTCAGGTCCACGCCGCACGCGTCGAAGATACCCAAATCAATGTTCCACTCATCCCAGCTGTCGTATCCCATCCAGTACGGGTTCGGGTGCACGACATAGCCTGTATTGCTGCTGGTGTCTTCTAATTCAATCCACGGTGTCGCCGCGTCCCATATCGGGGCGCCCTTTGAGGTCTGCGGTACCACCTGAGCATTGCACGGGTCGCCGCGCACGTACAGGAACAGCGCCTTGACCCCGCCGATTGTCCAGTCACTACCGATTGAAAGCTCAGAAAGGTCCTGAACGTCGAACCATGAGCCTGGGAACGCCCCACTGTGGCGGATATTCTCGAATTCCAGCTTCACCGCCTGGCTGCCCGGCACCCGAATCAAATTCGCGTCGTTCTCTTGCCAGATTTCTCCGTCACTGCCGTTCACCCAGTAGTCGTCCCATACGTTCCACAGGTCGGTCTGGTTCGTGTACGACTCGAAGTCGTCCACTACAAGGAACAGGCCTACCTGGAACATCCACACGTCACCCGTGACTGTATGGGTCTGGCCGTTACTCAACTCATCCAAACGCCAGTAATACCTCTTGTTTGTGATAAGCTGTGGTACGGCATAGCTCACAGTAGCGACCGGCAGATTCGCCTCGAACTCCGCAGAGCTCGTCGTCGCATCTTCTACCGACTGTGCATCGGTGCCAAAGTATAGCATGTGGCGCTCTGCTTCGGCGCCCGCTGTCCACTCAAGTGCCAGTCCTAAGAACTCTACATCACTCTCACCGTCTGCCGGGCTCGGGTCATACGCGTGGCCTTCCACTCTGAAGCTCCACACGTCACCTTCCCACGGAGGCGTAAGAGGACCGACGTAGCCGGTGTTCACCTCGGTTATCTTCCAGTAGTACGTCTTGCCTAACTCAAGCGGCCCCGCTGGTGTATACTCGCACGGATCTTGAGTGCTTTGGTAGATGCCCGTCGTATCGGTGTTATCTGCATTCGCCACTGCCGTCTCGTCGTCACCGAAGTAGACCTCGTGGTCGTCTGCGTATACGCCGGGCTTCCACGTCAACTGCGGGTTCTTCGTCACAAGCTCCGCGCCGTCCTCGGGACTCGGCTCGTATGCCTCTGTTGCCCAGTCCCACGCAAGTCGAACGTCGTCGACAAACGCCCAGCTGCTGCCGGGGTAATCGCCTGCCCACGGAGAACCTAACTTGATGCCTAATTTCTCACCGAGATAGCTCTTGCCTGTCTCAGCCACAAATGACACCGTCAGGTCATACTCCCAGTCGCTACGGCAGTCAGGCTCGCCTGCGCAGGATGCATGTTCATATCCAGTCACGACGTGCACCGTCTGCGAAAGTTCAATGTGACATACGTCGGGAGTGCACACGTCAGCCAGATAGTAGAACGACCCCCTGATGGGCTGCGTCCATCCTGCTTCGTCGTACCACGTCATGCCGTCGAACGTAAGCGTGTACTTGTAGCCCGCCGTGATGTCGGCGTCCGTAAGCTGAAAAATAAACGTACCATCGTCCATGTAGCAGACAGTATTGCCGTCCGGCACTACGAACCAGTCCTTGCATGTATTCTCTCCCGGCGGGCACGTACCGGGCCCGCAATTTACGTCCATGCCCGACCAGTCCGGGTTCGCAGCGCCTAACTCCGCGCCGCCGCTCCAGGCCATCACGCCAGGGTACGGATCGTCTTCAGCGATGCCGCCATGGCAGCTGACCTGGTTGCCGTCGGCGTAATACTCAAAGCTGTAGTTGTTTACGTCGATGGTCGTCTGCGCCTGCACTGCAACGCTCAGACTAAGCACCAAAACAATAGAAATTAAAAAACCTGGTCTTTTACACATTCTGTTCCTCCTTAAAAATAAAATATTAAAAAACGTTCTTTGGCTATAAGCCAAAACTCACGTTGTCCTCGGCAACTGCGAACCTCCGTGCTACGAGCACGAATAACCTTCGCATATTTTCCATTAATAATTCGCAACTGCTTCAAACAACTTCCAACAAAACAGGTCACAAAGGCCTTCACCTAACTTTGCACCTGCCTAAAAAACTTTTTTCAAGACCTGATTATCTCCTCCTTCTTGGGCGTGTAGAGTAATCGAAGATAAACCTCACCACGTTGAGACCCCCCTAAGCTTTGCAACTCTCACACCGCACCTCCAGATACACATCAATACTTCTACAAAAACTAAAACTTTCTAATCTTAAAGACCAATAATCCACATACTTCTCACCCTTATTTGTACCACCTTGCTGCAAAAATGTCAAGAAAAAATTTGCCCCAATCCCACATTTTTAGCTAAAATCGCCCAAAATCCGCAATTTTTGTCTCTGAAAGCCCTTACAAACATTAAATTTGCCTCAAAATATCTATTGCGACAACCACTTCACCATCTTGCGACAGAACCCGCCCACCCGCAAAGAACGCCGGAAAGCCAATTTATGACGTTTTCGAATTTTACCTCGCTTTAAAAGCCCCGATAGGCGTGTACTAACTCCAGCTATGATAAAGACTTGCAAACTTATATCCGTGATTGAAACCTCATCCCCGCATAAAACGAACGGGGCCTATACCGAAACTAATCTGTATAGGCCCCGTGTTGGTGCTGTATCATTCAGCTCGCAAATGACCTTTTACCAGTCCGGCCAGAACCGTTGCTCCATCCAGTTGTCCGCAAATAGCGCGTAGTCCGCGAAGTTCACAAACCTTTGGAGCTTTGCCTCTGGGTCGGTCAGATTGGCAGCTGATGGCACAGGCCCGTAAACATTTGTGGGGGTTCCTGAATCAGCCGCTGTATAGCCCGTTGTCTCATCGAACTCGTAGTGGTACACCGGAGCCGGGTTAGGGTCTGCTGTCTGATAGGCCAGGTCGTTAACGTCATTGAAATCCAGAGCGTAGGCATATATCCGGACATCGTCTATAGCGCCTTTGAAATAACCTCCCTTATCATCGCTGCCAATAACGAAGTGGTCAGAAAAATTCTTCTGTATTGAATGCGCTTCTACGTTCCTTAGCCCCGTCTGCAGATTGCCGCCGGCCTCTCTCTTATACAACGTGGCTCCGCACGGGTCCACTGCCAGAGCGATGAAAGTCCAGACGCCATCCATTATATCAACGCCTGCATCCCACTGCCACTCTTCCGTGCCGCAGGACCAGTCGTAGCCTAAGCCGTCCGGGCCGCCGTACGCCGAACCGTAAACGCCTATCTCGCTGGCATCATCACCGCAGCCTTCGGCCTCTTCTCGGCTGCTCACTACGCCTACCCATCTTGTCATACCAACGATTGGCTTTATCCAGGCTGTTATTGACATAGATCCAACGCCGTAAAGACGCGGGTCGGTAACCGTGATGTCATAGTCAGACTCCCCGTTAACGTCTATCGCGCCATTTATATGCCCGGTAACCCAGTGCGAAGTTTCATCCGGAAAGCCCGTCAACGTAGCTGGCCGGTTCTCGGTGAGGGTGTCGCCGTCCTGCATGCCCCAGTCGGTTGCAATTACGTCGAGGTCCTTATAATCAACGTTGCAATCCTCGGTGAAATCGCCTGCAAGCTTGCCCATCTCCGGCCTGCATCGCGACGGATACAGCCGGATGTCGTCAACGTACATATAACCTATGTCCTCCATCGCCTTCGTTTGTCCGGTCTTTTCAGCGCCGCCGATACCGATGGTGAATCTGTCAATCGCCGAAAGCGTCACGCCGCACGCGTCGATGATGCCTAAGTCGATGTTCCACTCATACCAGCCGTCAAAAGAAGCCATTTCAGGCCGCGAGTAAAGGACATAGCCGCTGACGCTGTTGATATCTTCCAGTTCAACCCATGGTTGCGCGCCTTCCCACTCCACGACACCCTTTCCGTCGGCATACATCACTTGGACATTGCATGGGTCGCCCCGCATGTATAAAAACAGCGCCTTGACCCCGCCGATTGTCCAGTCCGAGCCGATATCCAGCTCACTCAGGTCCTGAACGTCGAATTGAGAGCCTTTAAGCTTGCCGGACTTTGTGCTTATATTCTCGAACATCAGCATCGCCGCCTGGCTGTCCGGCTCCCGAACAAGGTTCGGGTCGTTCTCACGATAGATTGTTCCATCGCTGCCGTTAAAACGATAATCTTGCCATACGTTCCACAGCGCCGTGTTGTTCCCGTACGACTCGAAGTCGTCCACTACAAGGAACATACCTACCGTGAAGCCCCAGACGTCTCCTTTGACGAAAGTACCCGCAGTCTCATTGACCTCGTCAATACGCCAGTAATACCGCCTGTTTACGACAAGAGCTCCCGGTGAATAACTCTCTGTACCGACCGTCAGAGGAGGCGCCTTGTACTCCGGAGAGTTCGTGTTTGCGTCGGCTACCGCCTGCGCATCGGTGCCGAAGTAAACAAGGTGGGTCTCTGCCTCGGCGCCCGCTGTCCACTCAAGGTTCAGACCAAGGAAGATTACATCCGTCTCACCGTCTTCCGGGTACGGGTCATACGCGTGGCCTTCCACTCGGAAGCTCCACACGTCACCTTCCCACGGAGGCGTAAGAGGACCGACGTAGCCGGTGTTCACCTCGGTTATCTTCCAGTAGTATGTCTCGCCTAACACAAGCGGCCCCGCCGGTGTATAGCTGCACGGGTCTTGAGTGCTCTTGTAGATGCCCGTCGTATCGGTGCTGTCTGCATTGGCCACTGCCGTCTCATCGTCACCGAAGTAAACCTCGTGCTGGTCAGCGTATACGCCGGGCTTCCACGTCAGAGTCGGGTTCTTCGTCACAAGTTCCTCGCCGTCCTCTGGGCTCGGGTCATAAGCCTCTGTCGCCCAGTCCCACGTAAGTCGAACGTCGTCGAGCCACGCCCAGCTGCTGCCGGGGTAATCGCCTGCCCACGGAGAGCCGAGCTTGATGCCCAATTTCTCGCCGAGGTAGGATGCGCCCGTCTCCGCTACAAATGTAGCCGTCAGGCCGTACTCCCAGTCGTCTAAGCAGTTGTCGGGACCAAGGCCGCAGTCGTATTCGTAACCCGTCACGATGTGCACCGTCTGCGAAAGTTCAACGTGGCATACATCGGGAGTGCACGGGTCGCTCAGGTAGTAGAACGATGCCCTGATGGGCTGCGTGTTCCCGTACCCATACCACCCGGTCATGCTGTCGAACGTAAGCGTGTACTTGTACCCCGCTGTGATGTCCTCGTCCGTAAGCTGGTAAGCAAACGTCCCCATGTCTAAATAGCAGACTACATTGCCGTCCGGAAATACGTGCCAGTCACGACAGTCGTCGCACATTCCTGGTACGCCGCAGTTTACGTCCACACCCGACCAATCCGGATTCGCAGCGCCTAATTCCGCGCCCCCGCTCCACTCTAATACTCCGTCCAGTCCGGTGTGGCAGGTCACCTGGTTCACCTCGTCGGCCCACTCGAAGCTCGGGTTGTTCACCTCGATGGCCGTCTGCGCCTGCACTGCAGCGCTCAGACTAAGCACCAAAACAATTGAAATTAAAAAACCTGGTCTTTTACACATTCTGTTCCTCCTTAAAAATAAAATATTAAAAAATGTTCTTTGGCTGTAAGCCAAAACTCATGTTGTCCTCGGCAGCTGCGAACCTCCATGCTGCGAGCACGAATAACCCTTGCATATTTTCCATTAATAATTCGCAACTGCTTCAAACAACTTCCAACAAAACAGGTAACAAAGGCCGGAACCTGTCTTTGCACCTGCCTAAAAAACTTTTTTCAAGGGATGACTGTCTCCTCCTTCTTGGGCGTGTGGACCAATCGAAGATAAACCTCGCCGTGCTGCGATTGACCCTTCCGTAACTCACCCACACACCGCACCTCCAAATACGCATTCATCTTCCCCAAAAACTAAGACTTTCTAATCTTAGAGACCAATAATCCACATGCTTCTTACCCTTATTTGTACCACCTTGTCCAATAAATGTCAAGAAAAATTTACCCCAATCCCGCATTTTTAGCCAAAAACGCCCAAAATCCCTAACTTTTGCCTTTGAAAGACCTTACAAGCATTAAATTTGCCTTAAAACACCTGTTGCGACAACCACTTTACCGTTTTGCGACAATCCCCTCCGCCGCGAATCCCCCCGCCCGGACTATGTCGCTTTTTCCCCGCAGCACGCTCAAATATACCCCGAAAAATATGAAATCTGCGGAACAAATGCCCTCCCTCACGCATCTTACATGCCAAAACCTGCAAAACGCCGCGCCCGGCCGTTTAGTGCTTGAAATTATGACCATTCTGTGCTATTGTAAAACAGGTTGAGTGGTGTTTTTATAGAAAACTATCTTAATAGCACTAACACAAGGACTTTCCTTATGACCAAACGCTCAAGAGCCTTCACTTTAGTCGAGCTTCTCGTCGTTATCGCCATCATCGCCCTCCTTATGTCCATATTGATGCCCGCCCTTGCCCGCGTACGCAAGCAGGCAAAGGACGTCCTCTGCAAGTCCAACCTCCAGCAGTGGCGCCTCTGCTTCCAGATGTATCTCGACACTTGGGACAACTCCTTCAACAGGGGCTGGCCATCTTTATATGGAGATGGCGCCCTTATGGAGTGGCACAACTCGCTCGAGCCCTGCTACGGCGATAATCTCGACCTCGCCTGCTGCCCAACCGCCACAAAACCTGAAAGCGAGGGGGGCCGGATGCCCTTCGCAGCCTGGGGCGTCTATGGCGGGCAGTGGTTTAGAAAGATTTTATTGGGCAGCTACGGCATAAATGGCTATGCCCATAACCCGCCGCAGGACTCGGAATATTGGTCGCACGGCCGACTGCCTAACTACTTTTGGAGGACACCCGATGTCAAGGGTTCTGCGCGTATACCGCTGTTTATGGATGCTCAGCGCTTTGACGGCTGGCCCCTCGAAGGTGATACACCACCGCTCTTTGAAAGCGACTATTTCGGCGGTGCCGTCCCGAGTCAAACCAGACGCTACTGTGTCAACCGCCACGACGCCGCAATACATTGCCTCTATATGGATTTCTCCGTCAGAAGAACAAACCTAAAGTGCCTCTGGAGCATCAAGTGGCATCGCCTCTACGATGTAGACGCCGCCAGGCCCAACTGGGACTCCGAAGCCCCCTGGATGAGTAAGTTCAAAGACTGCGACCAGTAGCTGCCCGGCTCCCTCCCGTTTATTTATTTGATTTACAACTGCATCTCCGAATATACTTTACCTGCGAAATACCACAGTAAAACCGTCCGCGCTCAGGAGAACAGAAAATGAATACCACTCGCCGCGATTTCCTAAAGGCCGCCGCTGCACTTGGCCTAACCTCAACACAGTTATTAAAAACGACTAAGACCTTCGCCGCCGAAAAGCCGCAGAGCCAAAATAAACTAAAAAGCGGCCATAAGATAATGCCCCTGCCTGCCGGCCTCAGAATCAAATCCCTCGAAACCTTCACCCACGGCCACGTCAGCATCGTCCGCGTCACAACCGACGATGGCTCCCAAGGCTTCGGCCAAATATCTACCTACGACGCCGACATCGCCGCAACCGTCTTCCACCGGAAAATCGCCCCCCACGCCCTCGGCACCGACCCCGCCGATATCGACTTCCTCGTCGACACATGCATCGAGGCAAACTACAAATACCCCTGGTCATACGTCTGCCGCGCCCTCTCCGGCCTCGACACCGCTATTTGGGACCTCCTCGCCAAAAAACAAAATAAGAGCGTCTGCGAACTATTCGGCGCGAAACCAAAACCCATCGTCGCCTACGGCTCATCCATGCGAAGGGACATCACCCCCAAAGACGAGGCCGACCGCCTCCTCCGCCTAAGGGACTCCCACGGCTACCGCGCGTTCAAAATCCGCGTCGGAAAGGTCAACGGCCACGACCAGGACGAGTGGCCCGGCCGAACAGAACAGCTCGTCCCAACAGTAAGAAAGGCCCTCGGAGACGACGTCGCACTCCTCGTCGATGGTAACAGTTGCTACACACCACCCAAAGCCATCGAAGTCGGCCGTATCCTCGAAGCTAACAACATCGCCCACTTCGAGGAACCATGCCCATACTGGGAATTGGAATGGACTGCACGGGTGACCGCCGCACTGAATGTCCCCGTCGCCGGCGGAGAGCAGGACAACGACCTCGCCCAGTGGCGCCGGATGATAAAAATGCCCGCCGTCGACATCGTCCAGCCCGACATCCTTTATGTCGGAGGACTCACCCGCGCCCTCCGTGTCGCCGCGATGGCCCATGATGCCGGCATGCCCTGTGTCCCCCATTCCGCCAACCTCGCGATGGTAACCCTCTTCACACTCCACATGCTCGCTATTATCCCGAACGCCGGCCCGCACATCGAGTTCGCCATCGAACCTTGGCCCTGGCAGTTCGGCATCTTTTCCCCCGAACTAAAAGTAAAAGACGGCCTCGTAAACTTCCCCTCCGCCCCCGGCTGGGGTGTAACAATAAACCAAAACTGGCTCAAAAAAGCAAACCGACAAGTATCGCAATAACGCTTTGCCTACTGAGTTCTGTCCCTTATGTTTCCACCAGCCACATCTCTGCAAAAACTCTTAGGTCAAGTTCATCGATAAAGTTGTCTTTCGGCTCTGAGATGTCACACGCCGCGTCCCAGTTATCGTCACTGGGGCCGCTCTTCCACGCCTCCGCAATATAACTAAAATCAAAAAAGTCAACAAAGCAGTTTGCGTTGATGTCCCCAACGCTCGTTGTCTCACAGTAGAATACGGTAAATTCTGCCTCCTGTGTGTACGTCCCTGGCTCATTTGGGTCTTCGATAACTCTTGCGTAAACCGTATAGGTCCCCTCGCCTAACGGCCCGACATACTCTGTCTGCGACCACGGCGTAACGGTCGGCAGGCAGATTATTTTAGCAGGAGGATAGTCAAGAATGACATCAATGTAAACGTCGTTGCCCGCCACCGAGGAATTTGAATCATTCGGTATGCAGGTATCCGGCCATTGCCCTCTGAACGTTATTGCTATAATGTCGGATGTGCCTGGCTTTTGCGGAACAACTTCCGTGTAGTCCGGCGGCCAGCCCACTCCATACACCGGCCCTGCTGTTACTACAACCACCAAAAACGCGATTTTTACCGCTGCCTTCACCTTGCGTCCTCCACAATGACGCTTATCATCCGGTATTCTACCACAATACTGCCTCACTGTCAACCAGAAAATCACGCCATTATTCCCGGAAATCGCCAAATTTCAGATTAGAGATATGTAGTCTGAAATTCTCCCGCACCCGCCTCCGGCGTAACAATAAACCCGACTGTCCTCGCAAAAGCCTCCCACCAGGTCTCTAAATAGACTTGTCATCCCCACCGACATACGCTCCACGTTCTACGAACCACGACCCACGAACATGCCCCCCAACTTCCCGCTATGATTATTTTTAATCGTTTTTTTTGTTGACCCACCGTCAGTCCTCCTCATATAATCATGCCTGCTGGAGCATATTCTCCCGTCTCTCAAGAATATCCTCTTAAACAAAATCCGAGAGACATAATTTATATGGCCGTTACCAGGCCAAAGGAGCACT
>Ga0114922_10001203_pt1 | contig 24743 bp, 21 predicted proteins | sample AartaG_FD_100975 | JGI IMG/M metagenome (GOLD analysis project Ga0114922, IMG submission 100975) | Deep subsurface microbial communities from Aarhus Bay to uncover new lineages of life (NeLLi) - Aarhus_00045 metaG | ecosystem: Environmental > Aquatic > Marine > Oceanic > Sediment | place... | reverse complement strand
TTCGCCCCCGTCCGCTCGAAGATAAGGTCCTTCAGTTCGGATATCGGTTCGGGCTGCCGCGAGGGTTCCAGTCCCAGAGCCATCGCGGCGTTGGCGTCGGGATCGGCGTCTATGAGGATGACGGGGCGGCCTTGCTCGGCCAGATACTTTGCCAGCAAGACGGCGACTGTGGTCTTCCCTGCGCCGCCTTTTCCGCTGATTGCCAGCTTCATCCGAGCCATTCCGAGCGTGTTACCGTCACGGGTGCCCCGCGAGCAGCCTCGGATGGCTTTGCGCCTCGGCACTCCGGCAACAAGCCATCTCCATATGGTAACACACCCACAGAAGGTGTCAACTGACTGGCCGTTCCAGCACGCATGGGCCTTTTGGTTGCACACAGCCTGCCACGCGGTTATAAGGCCGTGTCCGGCTCGCCGGGGATCGGATTAGGCCAGCAAACGCCGATGGTTCCCGGTTGCCACGCTCCCGAGGAGGCCAGCGGCATGTCACCTTTCCGCGTCGGACACGGGCGGGAATGCATCACCCCGCCACTGGGAATCAAGATGATGGGCTACGGCCATCGCACCGAAGGCGCCCGCGACGTGCACGACGATCTGTTCGTCAACGCCGTCACCTTCCGGGCGGGAGAGGAGACGGCAGCGCTGCTGGCCTACGACCTGTGTTTCTTCGACCTCCCCCTGGTGGACAAGATCAGGCCGGCCCTGGAGGAAAGAACGGGGCTGTCCGCGGATTGCATCCTGCTGAACACCTCGCATACGCACGCCGGGCCGCGGGTCGGCATCTGGAACGACCAGGAAGGCACTGAGGACTATGAGCGGAGCATCATCGAGAAGAGCGCGGACGCCCTCGACGCGGCCCTCCAGGATGCCACCGATAGCGCTTTCGACGTCGGCGGGGCGCCCGTCGACATCGGCTGCAACCGGAGGGAGAGGACGGCTGAGGGGAAGGTCAAACTGGGCGTGAACCCCCAGGGGCCGCGCCTGGCCGAGATGACGGTCTGGCGCTTCGGCCGAAAGGGGCGGCCAGACGTGGTCCTGTTCAGCACCCCCATGCATGGCACAACGCTGGATGGCCACAACCTGAGCATCTCCGCCGACTGGATGGGGGCGGCCGTCCGTCGCGTGGAGGAGCAGATGCCCGACGTGCGCGCCATCTTTCTGCAGGGCTGCGGCGCCGACCAGAATCCCTACTGCGAGGACGCGAGCTTCGACCAGGTGGAGCAACACGGGCGGACCGCCGCCGAAGCCGTCGAAAGGGCACTGAACCACACGCGCCAGCTGTTCCCGCTGCCGCTGCGCTACGGCATGCGGCAAGTGCCCCTGCCGCTGCTGGACGACGAGTCCAAGACGTGGCCGCTGCCCCTGCACGGACTGCGCCTGGGCGACGCCGTGCTGATCGGGCTCGGCTGCGAGGCGTTCGTCGAGTACGCCCTGTTCGGCCGGAGCGTCTCGGAGGCGGAGCAGACGCTGGTGCTGGCCTACACCGACGGCAGTGTCGGCTACCTGCCTACGGCGAACGCCTACGAAGAGGGCGGCTACGAAACCGAAGCCAACCGGCGTTTTCGCGTCGGCAGTCCCTTCGCGCCCCGGTGTGAGGAGATCGTCAAACGGGCCATGAAGGAGATGCTCGACGCGCTGGCCGTCTAGGAACGCGCACAGGAGCATTGCGTCTCTCAATGAGGAGTGAATGATGGGCGAGCTGACCGTCGGACACGGGCGGGAGTGCATCACCCCGCCGCTCGGGATACGGATGGTTGGATACGCGGCCCGAACCGAAGGCGCGGCGGACGTCCACGACGACCTGTTCGTCAACGCCATCGCCCTCGGAGACGGCAATGATACTGTCGCCATACTGGCCTACGACGTGTGCCTGTTCAGACTCGAGACAGCCGAGGAGATCAAGTCCGCCATCCGAGAGGAGACGGGTCTGGAGCCGAAGCAGGTGTTCCTGAACACGTCGCACACGCACGCCGGCCCGGGCCTCGGCGACCGCGAGGAGAAGGCGGAGGACCAGGAGCAGTACCGCGCCGACCTCATCCGCAAGAGCGTAGCGGCGCTGCAGAAGGCGATGGACGACATGGCTCCCGCAGCCCTGTCGGTCGGCCGCGCTCCGCTGGACGTCGGCTGCAACCGCCGCGAGCGCCAGGAAGACGGGGAGATCAAGCTCGGCCACAACCCCGACGGGCCGACGCTGCAGGAAGTGACCGTCTGGCAGTTCGCCCGGGCCGACAGGCCGCACGTCATCCTCTTCAGCACGCCGATGCACGGCACCACGCTGGGCGGCAGGAACCTGAGCATCTCGGCCGAGTGGATGGGGGCGGCCGTCCGATTCCTGGAGGAGGAGACTCCCGGCCTGCGCGCCGTCTTCCTGCAAGGATGCGGCGCCGACCAGGACCCCTACTACAGCATCACGCCCGAGGGCGCCAGGGGCACGTTCGATGAACTGGAGCAGCATGGGCGAGACGCCGCTGCGGCCGTCCGAACCGCCCTCCAGGACATGCGGGGACTGAACGCAGTGCCGTTCCGTACCGCGATGCGCCAGGTGCAGCTGCCCGGCAAGGAGGACGAGTCCGAAACCCGCCCGCTGCCGCTGCACGGGCTGAAGATGGGCGATGCCATCCTGCTGGCACTGGGCTGCGAAGCGTTCGTGGAGTTCGCCTTCTACGGGATGGACGCATCGAGCGCGGAAGAAACGCTGGTGCTGGGATACACGGACGGCAACATCGGCTACCTCTGCACCGCCGACGCATTCGAGACCGGCGGCTACGAGACCAGGACAACCCGGGTCGCCCCCCAGAGCGAAGAGCTGACCAAGGCCGCCATCAGAGAGGTCCTGGCCGAGCTGGCCTGATGCGGCTTATGCCCCACCCGGGCGGCGCCTTAGGCGCTGTTGCGGAACCCGCTCCGTCGGCCCGAGGTCGAGCGAGAACGCCGAGGGCAAGGAGACCGAAGCAGGCGATTCAAAGGCCAGAATCGCCGATGCAGGCCGACACAGCCCTTCGGGGCTCGCAGCCGGCCGAAGCCAGGATGGGGTTCTGCAACAGCGCCTTAGCTGGACAGGCCGTAGAGCAGGATCTTGATCGCGAGCCGGCTGGCAGAAGGTTCCAGGATCGACGGGCAGGTGTGGCACGGGTGGCCGTCGATCGCGCTGCTCAGGTCGTACTTGCTGTAGACGATGACGGCCCGGCCGTCGACTTCGATGTGTTCGAGCATCGGCCGGTCCAATCCGGGCAGTGCCTCGCGCACGGCCCGGCTGTAGACGACGTGGCCAATCGGCTCTCCGAGTTCGTACAGGGCGTGCCCGACGGGCAGCGGAGTCAGCTCTTGCTCCGGGAACATGGCCGCTATCAGCTTGCGAAATGAGCGGTCGAACCGCGCGCTGCCGCACGCGGCCTCAGCGAAGATGAAACCGCCTCGCTCCACGTACCGCTTGAGCGCGTCCCTGGCGTCCGCCCTCAGGGCCAGCTCCTGCACCCCGGTCAGGTAAAGCATGTGCGCCTGGAACGGGCTCTCCACGTCGACCTTGATGGGCAACGGCCGGCTGAAGACCTGCAGGCCCGCCTTCTGGTTGGCCAGTTCCAGCACCTGCCGCCAGGCGGTCTTGTGAGGCTGCCACTCGCCGCCGTGCACGACTTGGCCGAGGGTGAATGCGCCCCGCCTCACCTCGGGCTCCCGTTGGGCCGGGGTGTAATAGACGGGCTCAACCAGCTTCCCCTGCAGGTCCTCCAGTCCCGTAACGTACACGGCGATGTTCGTGCCGAGCTTAAAGTTGACGTGCTCCCAGTCGGCCACGTCCCAGGGGCAGGAAAGCCCGCGCGGCGCATAGAGCACAGATATCCAGCACGGGCCCTTGACGGCCTCCAGCCGGGGCCTCTCCCCTACCGGAATGTGGAAGTAGCAGGAGTAAATGGGATGATCGGCAGGAAGGGCCTCCAGTGAATAGTCGGACAAGTGCTCGCGGACGAAACCACGAAACATGCGGTCGAAGACGAGATCGCCGCCGGCGGATTCGACAAGCACAAAGCCACCGGCCTGGATGTAGTCCTGGAGCCGCCCGATCTGCTCCGCAGTCCATTGGAACGTGCCCCGGCCGCTGAGGTAGAGGATCGGCGCGCCCATGAGCTGATCGAGCGGGGCTTCCAGCGGCACGATCTGCCAGTCCAACGACTGCCCCAGCTCCTGCCCGACACGTTGCGTCAGGAACCTAAGATCGTAACGGTAGGAGTTCCACGCGCCGGGCCATTCGGCCTTCTGGATGAGCAGCGGAGCGTTGCCCTTGGCCAGGAACAGCAGCATGTAGCACTGCTGCAGATACTTCCATTCGTTCCGGGTCGGCGTAAACACCATGTTTTCGGGATCTCCGACAAGGTGCTCGACTCCCTCGCGGTACCAGTCGTGCGGGCCGATATAGCGCCGGGCCAGGATCGTGCCTGCCCGTTCCAGCCCGTAAAGGTAGTAGAACTTCCACGAGTCCCTGTTCGGATTACGGGTGACGGAGAAGTTCCGGGCCAGCCATTGCAGGCCGGCCTGGACGCGTCTCTCGTCCGCGTAGACGCCGCACTGCCCCCGGCTGACGTGGAGCCACAGGTCGCAGACGTACAGGCTGGCCACGCCGGCGGCCGTCATGCTGCCGTAGGAACTGCCCGAACGGACCCGGTAGGCCCAGCCGCCGTCTGCGTTTTGACCCGCGCTGAAGTAGTTGTGCGCCGCCTGCCAGACCGCGTCGGGTATCTTGGCCCCCGCCATAGCGGCTGCGTGAAGTCCGAGAATGGCGAACTGCGAGTTCGAGTTGTCCGTGCTGCCCGACCTGCCGTAGGACCACCCTCCCGATCCCTGCTGCGCCTCGATCAGGTACAGAGCGCCCGCCGAGATTCCGTCCAGGTGACGAACGGGGTCCACGCTCTGGAGCGCCATGATCTTCAGCGAGGTTTCGTAGACGCCCTGCGACTCGCCGGGCTCCCGGCTGACCAGGAACTCCGCGGCACGCGTTATGCCCGGATCGTCCGCAGGCACGCCGGCCGCGCGCAACGCCAGCACGGCAAACGCGGTCTGGCCGATCGGCCAGTTGCCGCCGTTGCCTCTGAAGGAACCGTCGGGCCGCTGGGCGGCCCTCACCTGGGCCGCCAACAGGGCGATCTTCTGCCGGAGCTCGCCGGCGGTGACCTGACAGGCTCCGCGGGGCACAAGAGCAGGCACGAGAAGCTGCGCAACCAGCCAGAGCCACAGCAGCCGGCGGCATGTCCTTGTCATCTGAGCCCTCTGGGTCCGCATCCGCACGCGCCCAAATGACGCGCGCTTCCACACCCCGGCCATTATGCTGTGCGCCCGGTCCCGCGCGCAACCGCGGGAGGGGGCCCGCGCTCGTGTGCGCTGTAAGCTTGCCTCGGGCGGCGCCCCTTCATAGAATGCGGCCCGTGAACTGAACTTCCCATTTCAGGAGAAGGGGAACGCCATGCCGATTGACTGGAGCAGCGGCGTGTTCGAGACGGGTCTGGAGGGCGACGGGCCTCAATGGCGGATGACCGTTGGCGGCGACTGGGCCCCCCTGCGTGACCACGTGCAGCCCATGCTGGACGGACCCGAAGCCTTCTACGGCGACCTGATGCCCGTGCTGCGGAAGGCGGACGTCCGCGTCGTGAACTTCGAGTGCGTTCTGGGCGAGCGCGGACGCCCCATCCCGAAAGGCGGCCCCAACCTGAACGCCCCCGAGGAAGCACTCAAGACGCTCACGGCCGTGCCCTTCAACGTGGCCTGCCTGGCAAACAACCACTCGCGCGACTACGACGACGAAAGCCTCGAACACACCTTGGCGCTTCTGCATGAGGCGGGCGTGCGGACGGTCGGCGCCGGCATGTCCGGCGAGCAAGCCACCCGACCGCTCATCATGGACGTGAAGGGAGTCCGCCTGGCGATCCTCGACTGCGCCGAAGGCGAGGAGTGCCGCTCGCGCGGCGGGGCCGCCGGCGGCTACGGTTTCGAACCCGAACTGCTCGAGGATCACGTGATCGCGCTCAAGGAGAGCGGCGCGGCCGACGTGGTCGTCGTGATCTTCCACGGCGGACGCGAGCACACGCCCATGCCTCCCCCCTACGTCGTCGAGTGGCTGCGGGGCGTCGCCGAAGCCGGTGCGGATGCCGTCATCGGCCATCACCCGCACGCGCCGCAGGGCATCGAGCTGCACGGCTTCACGCCCATCGCTTACAGCGTAGGGAACTTCTGCTTCTGGCAGATGAGCGACCTCTTCTTCAGACGCGCGGGCTACCTGACTCACCTGGACTTCGCCGGGCCGGAGCTCACCGGGTTGGCCATCACCCCTTACCTGATCGAGCCGTACGGCGTGCGGAGCATGCCGGAGCCGGTCCGGGAGGCGCTCATGGCCGACCTGCGGCACGTCTCCGAGCTGCTGTCGGACCCCGAGGCAGTAATGGCCGCGTGGGACGCCTTCATCGACAGCTTCGGTCCGGACGCCCACCTGAGCACCTGCAAGAACGTGCTGACGACGAACGAGACCGACAGGGTGCAGGCCGCCGCCTCGCTGCTGAACGTCTTCCGGACGCCGGCGCACAACCATTTGGTGACACGCGCCGCCGAACGGGTCACGCGCGGCGAGGAGGACACCTCACCTCAGTGGGCTCGCGACCTCGTCGCCCGCTGGCTGACGCTCCCCTACGACAGCGTGGTGGGTTAATCTGCAGGCCGGCGCAATTGCCGGGGCGGAGACGCCGGCCACCGGTACGTTATGTCGCGCGTTTCGAGGCGGCTGCTGCCGGCCGTCATTCCGAGGACCCCATCCCGCAGGCGCGGGATGGCACGACGAGGAATCTCGACTGAGGCCGGCCCGGTGCTCGAGCGTCCTCAAGTCCCGATGGGGACTGCAAGGCTCAAGAGCCCTTCCCGCGCAGCCAGCGGCGCAGCTTCTTGAAGGGCCTGTCCAGCGCGTTCGCCACCGCGACCAGCCACGGCCTGCGCCGGGATTGCGCGACTTCCTCTTCGCTCAGCCGCTCGCCCACCAGACGGCGCCGATGCTTGCGGGCGTGGTAGACATCCACCTCCTGAAGCAACTCGCGAACGGCGCTGACCAGCCGCGTGCGGCCCAGGCAGTGGTCGGGCACGAAGAAGGCCACCTGGAAATCGAACAGGCACGGGTGCCCGTCAGGCGTCAACAGAATGTTGGCGGCCTTCTCCAGGTCCACGTAGGCGACGCCCCGCGCATGAAACTTGCCCAGCAACTCGAAGAACTCCGCGAAAAACTGCGGCCCGACCTTGGACCGATCCGTCAGCGGCTCGCCCGGCACGTAGTCCCGCACGATGGAGGTGCGGTCCAGCCGGGCCCGCAAGCGCGGCACCCTTTCGATGCCCTCAAGCTGCTGCATCACGGCGGCTTCATGGGCCGCCATGAGCCGACCGGCCCACGCGGTCGGCAACCCGAAAAGAGGCGCCCTGCGGTAGGACTTCAGGACGACCCGGTCCCCCTCGCACTCGTAGAAGCCCACCGCAGCGACGGAGTCATGCTTGAAGAGCTCGCGGCGCCGGTACGTTCTGCCGTCCACGACGATCCGCTGCGGCAGGTCTTCTTTGCCTAGAGCCCGTATGTGGTGGGCAAGGGACATGGGTCGCTTCCGCGGTGAGAAGGCAGAGCAATACTCGACGTTCCGACCTTCGCGGAGCTCGGGCCCGAGGAGCATAGGCGCGATGCTCAACCCGCCTGCAATGCCTCGCGCCAGCTACGGGGATTCGGCTCGGCGGAGCGCCCTGTCCATTCGGCAAGGATCGCGTGCGCCTTGAGCTTCACCGCAACGGACGGATCGGCCAGGCCCGTCAGCAGCAACTCCTGTAGCCGGTCCGGGGCCTCAGCGGCCAGGCGCTCTCGAGCGACTTCCAGCGCCTCGATCCTGACCTCGGGGCGGAACTCGTTCCCCAGCACGTATTCCAGATCGTCCCCGGCCCGGGGGCCGAGCAATCGCCCCATCGCGCGCAACGCTCTTTGCCTGACGATCCAGGACACGTCCCTCTGAACCGATTCACGAAGCGGCTCGACCGAACGGACGTCGCCCAGCTCGCCCAGCACCTGCGCGGCCAGCGCGCGCGTGGAGGGGTCCAACTCATACGCCAGCACCCACTCCAGGTCCAGGCGCATGCGGGGCTTGACGCGGCCGCGCAGCTTCAGCAGCGCTTCCCGCCTGGCCTCTGCGCTGCCGCCGAAACGCATCTCCCTGACCAGCGCCCTGTCGGACGGCCCGAAGATGCCGCATCCACACAACAGCGTCAGCCCTATCACCAAAGGCAGACCGACCAGCCGACGGCGTTTCCCATGACGTAGCATCATGCGCGCTCCAGAATCGGATCGCCAGGCCCCAAGTGCAGAAGGCTGCCGCATCGCTCCAGCGAGCGGCGTATCCCCGAATATACCAGCGCAGCGCGAAGGGTCAAGGGCCGTTCTGCCCGCAGCGTGGCACAGAGTGGGCTTGCGGAAGGGCGGAGAGCCTGGCAGAGAACACGTGCAGAGCGCGGAGGGAGCGCCTCGATCACGGAATGACCAGCGACATGCCGGGACGTACGTCGCGTTTGGGATCGCTGATTCGGTCTTCGTTGGCCTTGAGGATGTCACGCCACTTCGCGCCGTCCTCGTAACACTTCATCGCGATCCGGAACAGCGTGTCGCCCTTCTGGACCTTGTAGGTTCGGGACGCGGTGGACGAAGCCGACAGTGCCGGGCGTGACGAGACGGCCACGGTCGCGACCTCGATGGCGGGAATGGTCAGTTTCATGTCCGGACGCAAGAGCTTGGGGTCACTCAGGACGTCCTTGTTCGCCTCCAGGATCGTGCGCCACTTGCGGCTCGTGCCATAGTACTTCTGGCTGATGTGGCTGAGGGTCTCGCCTCCCTGGACGACGTGGATGATGCGCTTGGTGCGCTTTGTCGGCTCTGGCGTGGAGCCGGCACCTGCAACTATGGCTTCCTTCTTGATGATGGGGATCTCCTCGGGTGCGTTCTCTTCAATGACGGTGCGGATCCTGGACTCCTCGCTGGGCTCGGGAACGACAGCCACCTCCGTGCCGCCGATCGCAAAGCTGGCCTCCTCTTCCTCCTGCAGCCATTCCTCCGCCGCAGGCGCAGCGTCCTGGCCCATTACGCTCTCATATATCTCGAGCACGTCAGATTCGAACGAGACTTCATGGCTCGATTGGGTATCAGACTGAACGGCGTCGGTATCCTGCTCTTCGTCTGCGCCGCCCCACATGCACAGAAGAATGATGCCGACGGCAATCAGGGCCAGAATCCCGAGCATTTGTGCTTCTTTCAGCTTCATTTGCGGCGACCCCCTTCGCGTTTCGATCCATCCCTAAACCGGGAAACACAGGCGACTTAAGGCGCTGTCGTTAGGCTAGCCAAAGGAGGAAGCCCAAGACAAAACAATCCCGTGCGCCCCACCAGGCGAGAGCGTGAGAGCGAAGTTGGCCCGGCGCAAGGTGCTTTCGGGTAAAGGGTTATGGAGTGGTCCCCGGCCGCCTCTCCTCGTCGCCCCCCTCGAAAAGGCGTCGGAAAAAAAGACACGGCGTTGGGCGTGGCGGCCACGCCCGTTGCAGGCGGAGACTCAGCGGGACAGGAAGTCCGGGACTCGCCCCCTTGCCGGGCCCTGTCACCTCAGCCCTTCACCACGCCCATCGGGCGAAGGCGCGCGACCTTGCGCGTTATGCCCGCCTCGTGCATGACGGACACGACGGCGTCGACGCTCTTGTAGGCTTCGGGCATCTCCTCGGCCAGCGTGGTCCTGCCCTCGTACCGCACGAAGATGCCCTTCTCGCCGAGCTCCTTCTTGATGCTGCGGCCCTTGGCCTTCCGGATGGCGGCCTTGCGGCTCATCACGCGCCCGGCTCCGTGGCAGGTGCTGCCCCAGGTCTCCCGCATGGCGCCTTCGGTCCCGACCAGCAGGTAGGAGGCGGTGCCCATGTCGCCCGGGATCAGGACGGGCTGGCCCACGTCCCGGTACGGCGCGGGGCATTCGGAATGACCGGGCGGGAAGGCGCGCGTGGCGCCCTTGCGGTGCACGCACAGCACGCGCCGCTCGCCGTTCACGTCGTGCTCCTCGAACTTGGCGATGTTGTGGCACACGTCATAGACCTGCCTCATGCCCAGGGCGTTCCTATCCTTGCCCAGGACTCGTTCGAGCGCCTGCGTCGCCAGGGCCAGTATTGTCTGGCGGTTGGCCCACGCGTAGTTGGCGGCGCATGCCATCGCGGCGAAGTACCTCTTGCCCTCCGGCGAGTCCAGAGGCGCGCAGGCGAGCTGCCGGTCAGGCACGTCGATGCCGTACTTGCGCGTGGCCTTCTGCATCGTCTGGAGGTAGTCGGTACACACCTGGTGGCCGAACCCGCGCGAGCCACAGTGAATCTGGAGCGCGATCTGGCCCTCGGCGACGCCGAAGACGTCTGCGACCTCACGGTCGAACACCTGCTCGACGACGTCGATCTCGATGAAGTGGTTCCCGCTGCCCAGGGTGCCCATCTGCGGACGGCCGCGGTCCATCGCTCTGCGGCTTATCACGTCGGGGTCGGCGCCCTCCAGCGCGCCCCTTGCTTCGGTGCGCTCGAGATCGTCGTCCCTGCCGAAGCCCTCTTCAACGGCCCAACGCGCCCCATCGACGCACACGCGCCGCAGCTCGCTCTCGCTCAGCTTGGGGATCGCCTTTGACGCACCCACCCCGCACGGCACCTGGTTGAACAGCTCGTTTACCAGGTCCACCAGCCGGGGCTTGACCTCCTCCTCGGTCAAGTCGGTGCGCACCAGGCGCACGCCGCAGTTGATGTCGAAGCCGATCCCGCCCGGCGAGATGACGCCCCCCTGCTCCGGATCGAAAGCCGCCACGCCGCCGATCGGGAAGCCGTAGCCCCAGTGCGCGTCCGGCATGGCGAGCGACGCACGCACGATGCCGGGCATGACGGCCACGTTGATGGCTTGCTCCAGGGCATTGTCCCTCTCTATCGCCTGGATTAGCTCGGCGTCGGCATAGACGCGGGCCGGCACACTCATCCGACCATGGGGCGGCACCTCCCAGACGTACGGGCCTGCCTGCTTGAGTTCGTATCCCTTTTCGGCCATGTGGTCCTCCTTCCGCACACGGGCACGGCTCCGCGCCGCGGCTCAGACGTCGAAGACTATGCTCACCTCATAGCCCTCGCCCACGCGCTCGATCTCCAGGCCGTGGTACGTGACCGCCTTGACGACGAGGCACACCTCGTGGCGGTCCGCGTCGAAGTCCTCGCCCCGAAGCCTTCCGGTCACTTTGCCCTCGGTTAGCGACTCCACCTCAGCGGAGGCCGCCACGAACTGGTCCGCCTCGAAAGCGAACAGTATCTCCTGAAGCCAGGCCACCAACAGGTCCTCGGGCTCGTCGCCTTCGGCACTCACGTCCAGGCTCTGCACCGTTCGGACGGAATCTGTCTCGAACATGAGATCAATGAGACCGGCGGCGGCCTGCTCGAACAGGTCTTCCATGCTGCGGCCGCGGACCTTAAGCCCGACGTCCGCCGTATGCTCGAACGCCTCATAGCCACTCGGGCCGTCCCGGTCCGGGCGCATAGTATCCCCTCGACGCGCAAGGGAGAATCGATCGGCCGCTGCCCCTGCTCACCCATGATCGGGCATCGACGCCGCGAAATCAACCATCCGTTGCGCGCCTCGGCGTCGACGGGCAAGGGGCTCACTGGCCCGCCGTTGTCCCGCCGGCCGCATATTGTTAAGCTCTGTCCGGAACGAAGCGCAGGGGATCCGAATGGTCGAGGCGATTGTCGGCGCAGTGGTTGGCCTGGCAGTGGGCGGGGCGGTGGCGTACGCGCTCTCGCTCAGGGCGAAGCGGGCCGCGGAGACGCGGGCCGCGGGCGCCGAGGCGCAGGTCGGCGAACTCCGCGCCCAGATCGCCAGGGCGGAGGAAGACTTCCGCGACCTGCGCAACGGGCTCGACGCCGAGCGCGAGGCCAGGGTCAAGGCCCAGACCGAACTGGCCGAGGCCACGAAGAACCTCCAGGAGCAGAAGACGCTTCTTGAACAGGCACAGGCCCGCCTGACCGACACGTTCAAGGCCCTGTCCGACGACGCACTGAAGAGCAATAACCAGGCCTTCCTCGAACTGGCCAAGAAGACGCTGGAGGGCGCGCTTGCCGAGGCCAAGGGCGACCTGGACAAGCGCAAGGAGGCCATAGACGGACTGGTCAAGCCCCTGGGCGAGTCCCTCAAGCAGTACGAGGACCACATCCGCGCCCTCGAACAGACCCGGCAGAAGGCCTACGGCAGCCTGGAAGAGCAGCTCAAGCTGCTGAGCACCACACACCAGGAGCTTCGCAAGCAGACGGGCAGCCTGGTCAACGCACTCAAGACGCCGCAGGTGCGCGGGCAATGGGGCGAGCTGGGGCTGCGCCGCGTCGTGGAGCTGGCGGGCATGTCGCCACACTGCGACTTCACCGAGCAGGTCTCCGTCCAGGCGGAGGGCGGCAGGCTGCGGCCGGACATGATCGTGCACCTGCCGGGCGAGCGGGAGATCGTCGTCGACGCGAAGGTCTCCCTGGATGCCTACCTGCGCGCCCTGTCCGCCGAGTCCGACGAGGAGCGCGGGCGCTGCCTCAAGGACCACGCCCGGCAGACGCGCAATCACATGGAGGCCCTGGCCCGCAAGTCCTACTGGGAGCAGTTCGAGCAGGCGCCGGAGTTCGTCGTCATGTTCATCCGGGGCGAGTCATTCTTCGGCGCGGCGGTGGACCAGGACCGGTCTCTGATCGAGGACGGAATGCGCAACCGCGTGGTCCTGGCCACACCCACCACCCTCATCGCCCTGCTGCGGGCCGTCGCCTACGGATGGCGGCAGGAGCAGCTCGCCCAAAACGCCCTCACCATCAGCAACCTGGGCCGGGAGCTCTACGACAGGCTGCGGGCCCTGGCCGGCCACATCTCCGACATGGGCAATGGCCTGGACCGGGCCAACAAGGCCTACAACCGGGCCGTCGGCTCAATCGAGCACAGGATCTTCCCGGCCGCCCGGCGGTTCAAGGAGCTGGGCGTCACGGCGGGCGACGACATCCCCACAGTCGAGCCGGTCGATACGTCGCTCCGCGAACTGACGCCGCCGGAGGACGAAGACGAATCCGAGTGAGGCGAGGCCCTCGGCGACGGCAGGGCTCTGCTATTCCGCCTCGCCCTCTGCGCCGCCGCGTTCCTCCTCGGCCAGGCGCCGGTTGTACTGGCGCAGCAGTTCGCGGTAGCGCGGGGGCAGGCGACCGGACCGGAACGCGTCAACGATCGCCTTCCGCTCGGTCGGCGGCAGCCGGGGCAGCCACGCGTCTTCGGGCTCAGCCTCCGCACGCATGGGACCGTAGGTCCACGTCCCCCCTGGCAGCGTGGAGCGGTCGGCTGGCTTCTCGGGCGGACCGGTCGTCTCGGCAGGTCGTTCCGCCTGGGCCTTGCCTTCCCTGGGCTTCGCGGTGGGCGGCATGTCCAGCCCCGCCTGCGGGGAGGCAATCAGCGCGTCCAGCCGGCGCACGATGTCCTCCTGGAGGCGCTGGACGGCACCGCCGGTCTCTCCCTGCTCGAGCAGGCTCTGGGCCTGGCCCATCGCCGCGTCCAGCTCGCCCAGCGGCGCCTGCGCCCGGGCGCACGCCGCCCCGACGGCCAGCAATACGGCAAGCGCAACGATCGACGTCGCCGGCCTCAAGCTGCCCGCACTTGGAGGAGAATATCTCATCGTTCCGTTGCCCGCTGCAAGGCGTCCCTCAGTTCCGTCACCATGCTTCTGATCTTCCTCTGGCGCTCGGCGAGCCGGGCGCACTCCGCCGACAGATCTTCAGGCGATGCAGCAGCCTCTCGGTCGAGGTCATCAAGGCGCACTGTCCGCTGGTTGACCGCGACTTGCATGGCCCGGATGATGCTGAGTTCCATGGCGGCGTCCACGTCCCTCCGCTCGGGCTCGCCGGGCTTCTGAGTCTGAGGGGTTTCCGCGGGCTCCTTCAGCATCTCCGTTTCGGCATCGGCCAGCGCCTGAATCAGGCCTTCCAGCAGGCCGATCACGTCCCTCTGCAGTTCCTGCACCGTGAAGCCCGTCCGCCCCCGCCGCAGCACGTCGGCGCACGCGCCCACATCGGCCTTGAGCGTTCCGAGGGCCGCAGGCAGGGATAGGCCCGCAACGTCCTGCTCGAGCGCAGCCAGGGCGTCGTCGGCCAGGGCGGACAGGCCGTCCTCCCGGCTCGCCAGTGCAAGCACGCGGAGCGACTGCGCGCGTGTGAGCGTGCCGCCGGTTTCCTTGCGCGTTCGCTCCATGGCCTCCGTCTCGGTCAGAATCGCCTTCTGCTCCCGCAGCATGTTCTGCAGTATCTTGCGCACCGTCTGTAGCGCGCGCGCCCGGTGCTCCGCTTCGAGCCGGGCGATGGCGCGCCGCAGCCGGGCGAGCGCCGCTTCCAGGTGCTGCCCCGCCGTCGCCTGCGCGTCGACCGCGTCCTCTCCGGCCCGGGCGCTGAGGGCGGCGGCCGCATCCGCCATCGCTGCCAGTGCGCTGGCCACCTCGTCCGCGCCCGGCAGCCCGCGCATGTCCCGCCGCAGGGCATCTGCCTGACCGGAGAGTCGGGCCTGTTCGCCCGCCGCCTCGGCGTACTGCTCCGCCGGCTCCTGCCCGCTCTGCTGCGACAGCCCCCACAACCGGCGGGTCCGCTCCAACGCTTCCGACTGCGCGCGCACCAGGCCGTCCAGTCGCTCCGCCGCCTCGCGCAGCCGGTCCAGCTCGTGCGCCCATTGCTCGGCGTTCAGGAGATCGGCCAGCCGGGAGAGATCCTCGAGTATCTGCCGCTCGAGCTGCGCGGCCTCGGCGTATCGCCCCTGAGCGAGCAGGGATCCCACGCGCTGCATACCCGGAACGATCAGGCGCTCCCTGCTGAGCTGCAAGGACCGCCGCAGCCGCTCCGCCCTGTCGGGTTGATCGGCCTCGATCAAATCGGCCATCTCGAGCAGCCGCTGCTCCACGCTCGCCATGCGCTGGCGTATGCGCGCCTGGTGCTCCGCCAGTTCGCCGTCGGAGACGGCCTGAGCCGCGACAGCCGCAGCCCCGGCCGAGAGCACACCGACCAGCAGCGCGCAGATGATCGTCCTTGCCTTCATCTATTCCCCAAGCAACTCGTCCAGCACGCGCGCCTGCCGCTGCTCCGTGCGGCGCAGCAGTTCGCGCTCCTCGCCGGCAATCTCTTCCATGGAGGTGATCAGCGCGGCCTGGTCCTCCAGCAACAGCATGCGGGCGCGCACTCGCTCCATCTCCAGCACGGACGCATCCAGTAGGCGGCGTGCGGCTTCGGCTGCCGCTGAGTCCCGCTGCATCCGCCAGAGCCCGCGCGCTGCGACGGCGATTGCCCCGTCCGGCGCCGACATGGCTTCTAGCGGCACGACTATCCCCTCCGAATGCCGCCCGTAGGCGGGCTCCGGGAGGATCCGGTTGTTGAGCAGCTGCTGAAGCACGTCCCGGTAGCCCGCCGCCACCGCCGCCAGCAGGTCCTCCAGCGACTGCTGCCTGCGCTCGAATTCGACCAGCTCCGCAGGGACGCCGCGCGCCGCCGGCGCCGAATCGGCGATCTCCTTCTGGGAGCGTATCGCCTCCTCCAGGTCACGCCGCAGGTCTTGCTGGCGCAGAAGCAGCGCGGCCAGGAGCTCATGCACGCTGACGACGCGAAAGGTGAGAGGCGGACTGGCAGCCGTGTTCGGCTCGCCGACGCCGCAGTTGTCCCGGGCGCCGGCCTCCACGACCACCCGATCCCCCGGCTGAACGTCCCATGCGCGCAGGTTCAGGACGCGCTCGGCGACGAATTCCCGCCCCGCAGTGCCCTCCCACAGCGGGAGACGGGGGCGCTGCTCGACGCCGCCCGCGCCCTCGTGGCGCAGGTCGAGCCAGACCGCCCGGACCCCGCAGTCGTCCAGGACGCGCACCGAAAGCGGGACTTGCGCCCCGGCCGTCAGCGCATCGCCCACGCCGGAGGCCAGCACCCGGACTTCGGGCGCGCCGTCCGGGACGGCGCTCAGCCGGGCCCGCAGCGGCTCGGCGCTTTCGAATCCGTGCCGACCAACGAGCGTGAACTCACAGTCCAGGTCGCGGTCCAGTTCGAAGGCGAACTCCGCCGTGCGCTCAGCCATCGGCGTCGGGGCAATGGACTCCTGGCCCTCCAGCCGGCAGCGTGCAGAAGAGATCGGCACCGTGGACGTGAGGATCACACGAACTTGGCTGCCCCGCAGGGCGAAGTACCCGAGTCCGATCCACTGCAGTTCCACGGGGCCGCCGCCCACGTACTCCGGCGGCGTGACAAGGATCCGGGCGCGCTCGATGGCGGGCCGGTCGACCACGTCGACGCGGCGTGGGCCGAGCCTTGCGTCGCCGGCCCGCACGGCAAGGGTCGAGGGCCCGCCCAGGCCGGGCAGATCAGCGGAAAACACACCCCTATCCGTCTCCTGCATCTCGATTCTGCGCGAATCCCCGTCCCCTTCCCCGCGCACCTCAAGCCGCGCTTTGCGGGGTATCACGCCGGTCGCCTTCACCCTCACGGGCACGGCTTCCCCCCGCGGGGCGACGGAAGGGAGGTCCAGGAACATCAGCTTCGTCCGGGAGGGCCACTCGACCGCCCGCAGCAATACGTTCCGCTGGAACCACAGGCCGACCATCGAGGGCCGAAGCGCCGCCAGGCCAAGCAGAACCGCCATCGCAGCCGCCCCTCGCAGCAGCCAGCGCCTGACCTTCCGCCAGGCGACCAGGTCCGCCGGGATGACGCGGGCCGCCCGGACATCGGCGAGGCGCACTGTGGCCGCCCGCAGCGATCCGGACGAACGCGTAGCCCCGCCAACGGCCGCGAAACCCAGCGCACTGCCCAGCAGGTCGGCCGGGCCGGGCCACCTCGACTCCAACTCCAGGACCAGCGCCTCCTCCGGAAGCGCCTTGCCCAGCGGCCGCAGCACGTGCTTCGCCGCCTGCCACGCCAAGATGATCGCGAACAGACACGCCACGACCAGCCGCGTGCCCTGGGGCAACCTGAGCCACCTGTCCAGGATCAGGCTCAGCAGCACCATCGCTGCCGCGGCACAGGCGAACCGGCCCAACCCGGCGCCGACCATGGCCAGGCGCACCAGGCGCCGCAGAGCCCCCAATTTCGCATGCAGTGTGTTCGAGCCGCTCTTCACGTGTCGGCGCTCCGCCCGCAAAGTGTTTGCATAAACGCCATGTGTGGCTTATATTGACTAGCTATTATAGACGCCGGAGACGGCGGCGAAAAGGCCACGAGGCTTTTGTGGGTCCGAGGGCGAAATGGCAGAGATAACCAAGCATGAAGGCGACCTCAACGCGAGCGGAAAGCGCTTTGCCCTTGTGGTGAGCCGCTACAACGAGTTCTTCGCCAGCAGGCTGCTCAGCGGAGCTCAGGATTGCCTGCTACGGCACGGGGCGTCTGCGGAGGACGTCGAGGTCTTCCGCGTTCCGGGCTCGTTCGAGCTGCCGCTGGTGGCCAGGCGGGCTGCGGACACGGGAAGGTTCCACGCCGTCGTCTGCCTGGGCGCGGTAATCCGCGGGCAGACTTCCCACTTCGATTTCGTCGCGGCCGAAGCAGCCAAGGGCGTCTCCCGCGTCGGCCTGGAGACGGGCGTGCCGACCATCTTCGGCGTCATCACGACGGAGACGATCGAGCAAGCCGTGGACAGGTCCGGTGCCCGCGCAGGCAACCGGGGTGCCGAGGCCGCCCTGGCCGCCATTGAAATGGCCAACCTGCTGGAGGACATCTCGAGCGACTAGGACGGCTCCGGTCGCCCTTCTGGCAGCCGGCACGGCGCGCAACCCGGGCCCTCGCCGCTTGAGGCCGCATGGTCATCCACCTTCTGTTCCGTTCCCGTCGGCCTAACCCATGAGAATCCAGACACTAGCCAGGGAATTGGCCCTCCAGGCCCTCTACCAGTGCGACCTCCTGGGCCGGTGCCGGGTCGAGGACTTGCGTGCCTTCTGCTCGGCCCACGGCACCGCCAAGGTGTCCGACCTGGCCGGCAGCCTGGCCGAGGGGTGCGCGGAACACCTGCCGGAGCTGGACGAGGTGATCCGACAGACCGCCGAGCATTGGGAGATGAAGCGGATGGCCGTCAGCGACCGCAACATCCTGCGCCTGGGCGTGTTCGAGCTGCTGTTCAGGAAGGAGACGCCGCCCAAAGTCGCCATCAACGAAGCCATTGAACTGGCCAAGAAGTACAGCACCGAGAACTCGCCCACCTTCGTCAACGGGGTGCTGGACCGGGTGTACACCACCCACGCAGCGAAGGCCGGGAGCCCGGCTCCGGAGGAGTCAGCCGAGCGCCCGGACTTGCCGCGGATCGAGCCCGATCCGGAAGCGCGGGCCGACCTGCACGTCCATTCGACGGCCTCGGACGGTTCGGTTCCACCCGAGGAGCTGCCGGCCATGGCGGCCAGGGCCGGGCTGAGCGCTCTGGCGCTGACGGACCACGACTCCGTGGAAGGCGTTCCCGCCGCACGGGAAGCGGCCGAGGCGGCCGGCATACTGCTGGTTCCGGGCGCGGAGCTCACGGGCTACGCCCCGCTGGCCGACGACCGATTCGTTGAGCTTCATATTGCCGGCCTCTTCGTCGACCCGAACAGCGATTTGCTGGCCGACAGGCTGCGCGAGCTGAGAGAGGCGAGGGTGGAGCGCGTGAGGGCCATGACTCAGAAGCTGCGTGAGCTCGGGATCGGCATCGAGGCAGATGACGTGCTACGCCGGGCGCCCGGCGCAGCCGTCGGCCGCGTGCATGTCGCCCAGGAGATGGTAGAAAAGGGGTACTGCAAGGAGATGGTCGAGGCCTTCCGCCGTTACATCGGCGAGGGATGTCCCGCCTACGTGCCGAAGGAAAGGATGACGCCCGCCCAGACCATCGAGCTGGTCAAGGCGGCCGGCGGGTGCGCGGCGCTGTGTCACCCGGGCCTAGACCCCGACGTGGAAGCGCGCATCGAGGAGCTGGTCGAATGCGGGTTGGACGCCCTCGAGGTCCACTATCCGGGGCACACGCCGCAGGATGAGAAGAGATTGCTGGACACAGCGCGCCGGCTCGGCCTGGCAGTGACGGGTGGCAGCGACTTCCACGGCGCAGCCAAGCCCAACATACACGTGGGCCAGGAGGCCGTGTCGTTTGTGGAGCTGCGCGAACTGGCGCGAAGGGCCGGCCTGCCGGTCTGAGAGCCGGAGCGCCCTGATCGCCGAACCTTGAGATGGAGGAGCCGCACCCTCGATGTCGTTGTTCAACCTGTTCCGCAAGAAAGAGAGACCCGAGCAAGAACCCGAAGAGGCGCCGGAGCAGTCCGACCCGGCAGGCGCGCCGGACGAGCCCGAGCCGGAGGGCGGTGAAGGGCCTTCCGGCCTTTTCGGCAAGCTGCGCAGCGGCCTGGCCAAGACGCGTTCGAAGGTCGCGGGCGGGCTGCGCAGCGTCCTGCTGATGGGCCGCTCGCTCGACGAGGATCTGCTGGAGGACGTCGAGGAGCAACTCTACCTGGCGGACGTCGGGCCCCGCGCCGTGGCCCGGCTCAGCGACGGCCTGCGCCGCGCCTACAAGGACGGAACGATCGAACGGCCGGAACAGGTCGTTGACTTCCTGAAGGCGCAAATGAAGGAGGAGCTGGCGCGCTGGGACACCCGGCTCCATCTGCCCGAACAGGGCCCCGGCGTCATCATGGTGGCCGGCGTCAACGGCTCGGGCAAGACGACCAGCATCGCCAAGCTGGCGCATCTGTTCGGCCGGGACGGCAAGCGCGTGCTGCTGGCGGCGAGCGACACGTTCAGGGCCGCGGCGGTCGAGCAACTGGAGATATGGGCGGGCCGCGTGGGCGCCGACATTGTCAGTAACGAGAGCGCCGACCCGGCCGCCGTCGCCTTCGACGCGGCCGAGAAGGCGCGCGCACAGGGATACGACGTCCTCATCATCGACACGGCCGGCCGGCTTCACACGCGAACCAACCTGATGATGGAGCTCCAGAAGGTGGGCCGCGTGGTCGGCAAGAGGATACCGGACGCCCCGCACGAGACCCTGATGACACTGGACGCGACGACGGGTCAGAACGCCATCAGCCAGGCCATCAAGTTCCACGATAGCATCAAGGTGACGGGCATCATCCTGGCCAAGCTGGACGGCACGGCCAAGGGTGGCATTGTCTTCGGCATGAGGGACCAGATCGACATTCCCGTGAAGTTCGTCGGGCTGGGCGAGGGCGCCGGGGATCTGATGCCCTTCGACCCGGACCGGTTCGTCGACGCGCTGTTCGATTGAGCGACCACCAGCCGCGGGTACGACGCGATGAGCCACATGACGTTCGACGAGATCAAGAAGCTGTTCGACAAGAACGTGATCGGTAACTACTCGCGGATGCCCGCTGCGTTCGTCCGCGGCGAGGGATCCCACCTGTGGGACAGCGAGGGCAACCGATACGTGGACCTGATGCCCGGCTGGGGGACCACGCTTCTCGGTCATTGCCACCCCAAGGTGGTCACCGCCGTGCAGCGCCAGGCCGCCATGCTCATCCACGTGGACAACACCTTCTACACGGAGCCCCAGGGCCAGCTGGCGCAGAAGATCGCCGAGCATTCCTTCGGCGGCGGCAAGTGCTTCTTCTGCAACAGCGGCGCCGAGGCGATCGAGGCCGCCATCAAACTGGCCAGGATACATAACGAACCCGTGGGCCGGTACAAGATCATCACCATGCGCGGCTCGTTCCACGGGCGCACCATGGGCGCGGTCACCGCGACGGGCCAGGAGGTCTACCACAGGGGCACCCCACTTCTGCCCGGTTTCAGTTACGTGCCGCTGAACGACCTGGACGCCGTCAAAGAGGCGGCGGACGACCAGACCTGCGCCGTCATCCTCGAGCCCATCCAGGGCGAGGGCGGCGTGCGGGTGGCCGACGAGGAGTTCATGCTCGGCCTGCGCTCCTTCTGCGATGAGAACGGCATCCTCCTCATCGCCGACGAAGTGCAGACCGGCGTGGGCCGGACCGGGGACTGGTTCGGCTACCAGCATTACGGCGTCGAGCCCGACATCATGACGCTGGCGAAGGCGCTCGGCAGCGGCGTGGCCATCGGCGCGATGGTGGCGAAGGCGGAGGTCGCCCAGGACCTGGTGCCTGGCACACACGCCTCCACCTTCGGCGGCAACCCTCTGGCCTGCGCCGCCGCCCTGGCAACGTTCAAAGTCATCGAGGCGGAGGGCCTCCTGGAAGTCTGCCGCGGCACCTCCGACCACATCTTCGGGCGCCTGCGAGACATGGCGGCGCACTTCTCGATCATTGAGGAGGTGCGCGGCCGCGGCTTGATGATCGGCATCGAGCTGAACCGTCCGGGCGCGCCGATCTTCGAGTACTGCCTGGACCACCGGGTCCGGCTCAATTGCACCCAGAAGACGGTCGTTCGGCTCCTGCCCGCGATGAACGTGCCCCGGGACGTGCTGGACGAAGGGCTCGACGTGCTGGAGGAAGCCTTCCGTAAAGCCGAAGGTGGAGAGATATGAACGCCGAAACCAGCCAGAACATGCACCTGATCACCTTGTCGGATTGGGACTCCGGCCGGATACGGGACGTGCTGGCCCTGGCGCACGAGCTGAAGGCGAAGGCCCGCAATGGCACGCTGGAACCCGTGCTTGAGCGCAAGACGCTGGCGCTGCTCTTCGAGAAGGCGTCCATGCGCACACGCGTCTCCTTCGAGGTCGCCATGACCGAACTCGGCGGGCACGTCACTTACCTTTCCAAGGATGACGTGAACCTGGGCGTGCGCGAGCCGATCAAGGACGGGGCCCGCGTGCTGGCGCGCTACGTGGACGGCATTGCGGCCCGCGTTTACGCACACGAGACCGTCGAGGAGCTGGCCGCGCACTCGTCCGTCCCCGTCATCAACGCCCTGAGCGACTGCGCGCATCCCTGCCAGGCACTCGCCGACGTGCTGACGATCGAGGAGGAAGTCGAGGAGCCGGGCGGCGCCCGGATCGTTTTCATCGGCGACGCCAATAACGTGGCCCGATCGCTGGCCGTTGCCTGCGCGAAGCTGGGGCTGAACCTGACGGTCGCCTGCCCGCCCGACTACGGCTTTGACGAGGCATTCCTCGGGCAGGTCCGGCAGATCGCCGCCGGCACGGGCGGCAGCATCGAGACAACGGACTCGCCCTCCGAAGCGGCCGAGGGGGCGAGCGTGCTCTACACCGACGTTTGGGTGAGCATGGGACAGGAGGAGGAGACCGAACGGCGCCGCCGGGCCTTCGCTGGCTTCTGCATAGACGGCGGTCTGCTGGCCAGGGCCTCGGCGGACTGCATCGTCATGCATGACATGCCCGCGCATCGCGGCGATGAGATCACGGACGAGGTAATGGAGGGGCCGCAGTCGGCCGTCTTCGATCAGGCCGAGAACCGGCTCCACACCGAACGCGCGCTGCTGCACATGCTGCTCGGGGAACAGCCAGTGCCAAATGACAAGTGACAAATGACCGAGAACGACGGCACGGCCGGGACAGACCACCAGGACGACATCTGCAAGAGGACCTTCGAGTTCGCACTGCGCATGGTGCGGCTGTGCCAGGCGCTTTCTGAGAAACCTGTGGGGCGCGCGCTCGGAAGGCAGCTCTTGCGCTCCGGGACCTCTATCGGGGCCAACGTGGAAGAGGCGCAGGGCGGCCAGAGCAGGAAAGACTTCATCCACAAGATGTCAATCGCTCGCAAGGAAGCCTACGAGAGCCACTACTGGCTGCGGCTCGTCTTGCAGGCCGGCCTCATGCCGGAGGACCGGATGTCGGACATCATAGACGAGTGCCATCAGATTCGCCGCATCATCTCGGCCATCATCATCTCCGCGGAGAGAAACACGTGACGGGACGAGCGACCGATGCGTCCTTCGTCATTTGTCATTTGTAACTTGCAACTGCCTCAGGTTCGCTTGATGACAATGCCCCCAAAACGCAAAGAGAGGGCCGCGAAGACTGGCGGCGCACGGCCAGCGGTCGAGGCCCTCAAGAAGGCCGGCTGCCGCGGCTGCCCCGCGCTGTGTTGCCACGACATGGTGGAGCCAATATCGAGGCCGCAGACCAGCCACGACGTCGAAGAGCTCAAGTGGCAACTTCAGTACGACACCATCCGCGTGTTCATCCGCAGCCACCGATGGCACGTGATCGTCCAGGGCCGGTGCATGTATCTGACCGACGATAACCTGTGCAGCATCTACGACCGGCGACCCGAAAGGTGCCGCCAGCATAACCCGCCCGACTGCGAGCGCTACGGAGAGTTCTGGGACGTGATGATCAACACGCCCGAGGAACTGGACGCCTACCTGCAGAAGGAGAAAAGGCGCCGCAGCCGCCGCAGAAAGAAGCGCCGGCAAGCCCGGCAAAGCTGAATCCGAACGGGCCACATGGGCCCCTCAGCGCGTCTGGTGCCCCTTCCGTCGAACCGCGCCTGCCCCGCCGCCCTTCTGCCCGGAAGAGACCCTTCTTTCCCGGCGTCACGGCCCTCCCTGGCCTCCACAGCGCGGCACGGCATGTGCAATAAGGTACTTCGATGCCGGATGTATCAGAATTGACCCGGCAGGTGCAGAACCCGCGTGGAGGACAGACAAATGGTAAGGCAATCACAAAAAGCGACGCGGCGGGGGCAGGTTGTGGTGCTTGCTCCCGCTGTGCTGGTCATATTGTTCCTGGTCCTGGTGATGAGCGTGGACCTGGGCCACGTGTGCGTCACGCGAGCGCGGCTCCAGAATGCGGCCGATGCGGCTGCCATCGCAGCCGCCCAGGTCTTGATCGTCGAACGCGCAGACGGCGAGTCTGAAGGGTCCGCGAGGGAAGTGGCAGCGGCCGAGGCCGCGGCCATCCAGCAGTGCAATGCCGAGGACGCCGGAATGAACGTGGAGTTCGGCAGCATGACCGAGGCCGGCATCTTCGCGGCTGAGGACGAGGAGGCGTCCGCGACGGCGGTCCGCGTGACGGTCCGCCGGAATGCGGGCGCGCCGGACGGCTCTCTGCCCCTCTTCTTCAGCCCCATCGTGGGGAAGAACTCGTGCGACGTGGCGGCCCTGGCCATCTGCCAACTGGACGCGGGCATCAGAGGCGTTCTGTCCGGCCTGAGGCCCTTCGCCATCCACGAGGACGACGTCGGCGAGCCCGGGGGCACGATGACGTTCTACGAGCACGAGACCTGGGGCCCCGGGCTGTTCGGCCTGCTGAACCTCGACGGCGGAAGCTGTGACACGCCGGAGCTCAGCGACTGGATACTGAACGGCTACGACGGCACCGTGGACATCGACCCCGAAGTCGGCCACGTGTGGATAGACGGCACGCCGGGCTGGCGCGCCACCCTGAAGGACGAGGTGCAGGCCGTCGAGGGAATCCCGATTACCGTGGTCGTCTTCGACGACGTCGTGGGCGGGGGCTCGAACGGCGATTTCCGCTGCATCGGGTTCCTGGCGATCACCATTACGGACAGCCGTCTGACCGGCAACAACAAGTACATCGAGTGCCAGGTGGAGGGATTCACCAGCGTGCACGACGTGCTCCTCGGCGGAGACTGGTCGAGTCCCAACATGACCAAGATAGGACTGGTGGGCTGAGGCGCTATTGCGGAACCCGCTCCGTCGGCCCGAGGTCGAGCGAGAACGCCGAGGGCAAGGAGGCCGAAGCAGGCGATTCAAAGGCCAGAATCGCCGATGCAGGCCGACACAGCCCTTCGGTGCTCGCAGCCGGCC
>Ga0114922_10001202_pt1 | contig 24750 bp, 12 predicted proteins | sample AartaG_FD_100975 | JGI IMG/M metagenome (GOLD analysis project Ga0114922, IMG submission 100975) | Deep subsurface microbial communities from Aarhus Bay to uncover new lineages of life (NeLLi) - Aarhus_00045 metaG | ecosystem: Environmental > Aquatic > Marine > Oceanic > Sediment | place... | reverse complement strand
TGGCGGCAAAAAGAGACGGAAAGTGGCAATACTACAGTGCCCGCCAATATAACGAAATATCCCACCACTTTGCATACGGACTGCTGGAACTAGGCTTTGAGAAAGGCGATAAGATTATTACCATAACAAATAACCGGCCCGAATGGAATTTTGTCGATATGGGAATGTCAATGATCGGGGTCGTTCATGTTCCGGTTTTTACATCTATGAGCTGTGATGAATACCGTTATGTATTTGAGCATTCCGAATCATCAATGGTACTTATTTCAGACAAAAAGCTTTATAATACCATTAAGCCTATCTGTGATGAGATAAAAGGGATTAACCATGTCTTTACTTTTGATGAAATAAATGGAGTGCCAAACTGGTATGAAATAGTTGAAAGAGGTAAAAAATGTAATGATTCAATTATTCAAGAAACAGAGTCGCTGAAAACAGGCATTTTGCCTGATGACCCCGCATCCCTTATTTACACTTCTGGTACAACAGGAAGGGCAAAAGGGGTGATGCTGTCACACAGAAACCTTGTACAGAATTTCCTTGCTGCAGCTGAGGTGTTCAAAATTGCACCCGGGGATAAGTTCCTTAGTATTCTTCCTTTATGTCATGTAGGCGGACGGATGGGTAACTACCAGACCCAGTATTCTGGTACAGCTATCTATTATGCAGAAAATATGGGTACCATTGCTGCTAACCTGAAAGAGATTGAAGCATCAGGCTTTGACGCAGTGCCCCGAATACTAGAGAAGGTATATGATAATGTGATAGCCAAAGGAAAAGCCCTGAAAGGAATGAAGAAAAAAATATTCTTCTGGGCTGTCGGCCTGGGACTGAAATATAAACCTTTCGGTCAAAAATCATGGTTCTATTACAGTAAACTGCGTATAGCCAATAAGCTTATATTCTCCAAATGGCGCGAAGCACTGGGAGGTAAAGTCAAACTGGTGGGCTGCGGAGGAGCAAGCCTTCAGGCCAGGCATGAACGCATATTCTGGGCAGCCGGACTAAAAATACTCAATATGTATGGACTTACTGAAACTTCACCAATTATTACAATAAACAGGCAGGAGCAGCCCCTGTGCAGGCTGGGATCAGTAGGTGCCCTTATCGATGGCGTGGAGATGAAGATTGCTGATGATGGGGAGATATTATGCAGGGGACATAATGTAATGCTGGGTTACTATAAGGACAAAGAGCTTACATCACAGGCTATCGACGAAGAAGGATGGTTTCATACAGGTGATGTGGGCCATATTGAAGATGGTACATTCCTTATGGTGACCGACCGCAAGAAAGATATCTTTAAACTTTCAAACGGCAAATTCGTTGCACCGCAGATAATTGAAAATAAACTCAAGGAATCCCCTTTTATCGACCAGGTAATGGTTACCGGCGAACATCAGAAATTTGCCAGCGCCCTGCTGGTACCTGACTTTAATTATCTTAAAAACTGGTGTATTGCCAATGGCCTGTACAATAAAGAGGAATTAAGTGAGCTGATTTGCCTGCCAGGGATACAAGAGGTGTTTTCTGAAGAAATAAAAAAGTTGAATAAAACACTGTCTGAAAGCGAGAAGGTATTGCGCTTCCGACTGGTATCTGATGAATGGTCTCCCCTCAGCGGTGAATTGTCAGCAAGCCTGAAACTTAAACGGCAGGTGATTGAAACAAAATACAGTGAGATAATAAGTAAAATATACAGGAAGAATTGAAACTCACCCGAAAAGACTATTAGCTAATGGAGATTGTTGAGGTTAAAAACAGGAAACAGGCAAAGTTATTCCACGATGTTGCCAGGTTTATATACAGGGATGACGATACATGGGTATGTCCACTTGATGACGAGATTGAATCTATTTTTGACCCTTCCAGGAATGTCTTTTATAAACATGGTGATGCAGCGAGATGGATTTTATATAATGAATATTCTCAACCGGCAGGACGGATAGCTGCTTTTATTGATAAAAACACGGTATGGCAACAGGACCAGCCTACAGGAGGAATGGGCTTCTTCGAATGCATAGATGATAAAGAAACTGCTCATAAACTGTTTGACACTGCCCGCGACTGGCTTAAAAACAGGGGCATGGAGGCAATGGACGGGCCCATTAACTTCGGGGAAACCGATAAATACTGGGGACTGCTTGTCGATGGATTTACACACCCCTCGTACGAGATTGCATATAATCATCCTTACTACCGCGATCTCTATGAATCATATGGTTTCAGGATATATTATAAGCAGGAAGGATTTCATCTTGACGTTAAGAAGGAATTACCACCACGATTTAAAAAGATAGCTGAATGGATTGCCGGGAAACCGGAGTATTCCTTTCAACATTTCACCTGGAAAGAAACAGACCGGTGGGTGAACGATTTTGCAGCTATCTATAATGAAACATGGGCTTCATTTAAAACAAACTTTGAGCCCATTGAACCGGAATATGTCAAAAAGACACTGAAAAAAGCAAAGGCAATTATTGATGAGGAATTTATATGGCTGGCTTGTTATAAGGACAAACCGGTTGCTATCTATCTTATGTGGCCCGATGTGAATATGATCCTCAAACACCTGAATGGCAGGCTTAACCTGCCGGCAATGATTAAATTCCTGTACCTGAAAAATAAAAAGACCATTACCAGGGCCAGAGGAGTACTGATGGGAGTAATACCAAAATTCCAGGGCAGGGGTATTGAATCAGGCATAATATTGAAAGTGGCAGAGGTGATGGCTAAAAAATCACATTATAAGGAAATCGAATTTTCCTGGGTGGCCGACTTCAATCCCAAAATGAGAAAAATATTTATGTCGGTAGGCTCAGTTCCTGCCAAACATTATATAACTTACAGGTATATGTTCGACCCGGATGCTGAATATAAAAGATACCCCATCCCAACCATCAAATGATCAGGAATATTGGAATATTGGAATATTGGAATACTGGATTAATGGGAATTATTCAAAGTACTTTACCCTCCTTTTTAAAGGAGGGGTACCCGACCACAGGGAGGGTGGGGTGGTTATAACATCATTCCATTATTCCATTAATCCATCATTCCATTAATAAATACAAATCACATGAACTACGACATAATAATCATCGGTGCCGGCCTAGGGGGCCTTACAGCAGGAGCAAAGCTTGCAAAAGAAGGTAAGAAAGTATTACTTCTGGAACAGCACGACAGGCCGGGAGGATGTGCAACAACATTCTGCCGACGCGATTACACTATGGAGGTGGGACTCCATGAAATGGACGGCTTGCATCCCCGCGACATGAAAACAAAAATATTCGATGACCTGGGACTATTTGATCTGGTCGAATTTCTCCCTGTGCCTGAATTTTACCGGTTTTTTAACGAGCGTTATGATGTGGTTATTCCACATTTTCCTGATGAGGCCATCAGGATCCTTATAAGCTTTTTCCCCCGCGAAGAAGAAGGGATAAAGAAATATTTTGAGAATGTTCTTAATGCACGAAGAATAGTGGCAGCTTCGAGGGGTAAGGAAGATAGGAGCATTGGTGAATTCCTCGATGAAATAATAACTGATGATGACTTGAAATTAGTTCTGCTTGGTAACCTGGGTTATTTCCATGACGACCCGTACACTCTCTCATATAATTATTACCTGAATGCACAGGGCAGTTATTACGGAGGACGCGCAAACTTTGTGAAGGGCGGATCGCAAAAACTCTCTGATGCACTGTCAGGGATAATTATAAACAATGGGGGAGATGTTAGGCTTAAACATGAAGTAAGAGGTATAATATATGAGAATGATAAACCGTCAGGAGTGAGATATAAAAAATCAAAGGGTGATGGTGATATATACTCTGACAGAGCTGACGAAATAATAGTAAACTCATCATTACCGCTTCTGGCTGAAAAATTGTTGCCTTCGGATAAAGGAAAGTTACTCAGCCACGCAATTAAGGATAACCAAATCGGGGCATCACTACTCACTGTCTATTATGGCTTTAAATCCGATCTGAAATCAGTTGGGAATAAATATTACTCAACTTTCATATTCGATACATCAGTAAAAAACCAGGCTGATATCATTTCTAATAATCATTCTGATTTTGATACTAGGAGCTTCACTTTCGTTGACTACAGCCAGGTTGATTCAGACTTGGCGCCTGAAGGTAAAAGCGTTGGGGCTGCATGCTGTATTGATTATCCGGAAGACTGGGAATCATTGAGCCGTGAAGAATATAACCTGAAAAAGATCAGGGCGGCAGAACTTATTACTGCCAGGCTGGATAATCTTATCCCGGATTTCAAAAATGCTATTGATTATATTGAAGTTGCAACATCACTTACTGTAAGACATTTTACCCGCAACAAAGGTGGGGCAGTATATGGCTTTGCACAGAAGCCGGGCAAATCAAATGATTATTTGTCTGTCCTGCCCGATAATATTCATATTGCTTCTGCATGGGGCAAATTTGGCGGTGGCTTCTCCGGCGCAATATACAGCGGGTATATGACTGCATTAGATATCCTGCGGAAACGCAAATAAAGATAAAAGACAACTTTTGTCTTTTATCTTAAAGAATCTTATACACAAATTTGCTAAATACCCACAGCTGCAAATTACCATCTACTTGATCAAACCCAGCTTCCTCGCCCTCTCTTCCCAGTTCTTCCGTGCCAGTGCCTGCATGTCCTCAACGCTATCCATCTCATCAACAATCTCGAGGCCTATGAGTGTTTCGAACACATCTTCCATAGTTACCAGACCGCTAACCATACCATATTCATCCACTACCATCACAATGTGTGCCTTAAGATCAATAAGCTTGTAGAATAGTCTTATTATTGGCATTTCTTCATTCACTATTTTTATCGGACGTACAATTGATTTGAGAGGCTGGTCTCCCTTATTATCAATTATCATTTCCATTACCTCATCCTTTAGTACGAATCCTGTAAAATCGTTTAGTTCTTTCTGGTAAATGGGAATTCTTGAAAATGGTATACCCTCATGGCTTTCATAAAACTTTTCAATAGGCGTGCTTTCTTCAGCAGCAACCATTACAACCTGTGGGGTCATAATGCTCTTTACCTTTATATGCCGGAACTTCATCAGGTTCTCAAGCAGCTGCGATTCTTCCTCATCAATAATACCTTCTTCAATAACACTGTCGGTAAGGGCCCTGAATTCAGTTTTGCTGATAATAGGATGAGCCGACTGGTCTTTGCGAAGTTTTTTCGTAATGAAATTAGTAAGTATGATAAAAGGATATAATGGAGAATATATCATTATCCCAAGGGCTATAACAGTAAAATTACCAAGCCTTTTCCAGTAAATGGCACCGAGCGTTTTGGGTATGATCTCCGAAACTATAAGGATTGTGAGTGTAAGTACCACAGAGGTTAGTGTTAAATACTTATCGCCCCATATTTTCTGAGCCTGTGATCCCACACCTGCAGCGCCTATGGTATGTGCAAAAGTGTTAAGGGTCAGGATGGCTGATAAAGGCAGGTCAACATTTTTTTTATACCTGTCGAGTATAATAGCATACTTCTTCCCTTCTTTTATTTTCATATTTATAAAAATGGGAGTTGCACTCAGTAGTGAAGCTTCCATAATTGAACACAGAAAAGAGAAGAACAATGCTATACCAAGGTATAATAAAAGTAAACCCATAATTTATGTTAAAGATAAAAGACAAAAGATAAAAGACAAAAGTAATTTTTTCGATTGCCACCTTTGCTAGAGCTTAATGCCCGGGAAGGTTGAGTGGCTGGTTTTAGGCACAGGGCGCAGAGCACAGAATCTATTTTAATGCTTTCCGGAATTTGGTTATTCTTTTACTTAATGATAATAATTTGTTATACATACCCTTCCTTTCTGAGGAGTCAATGATCTTCCTTAATTCAAATATAAAGAGGATGTTGGCGACCTCGAATATTGATCTTCTGGAAATATTTAAGAACTGTGAAAATTCTTTATTAGAAAAGGATCCTGTTTTCCAGATATCCAATTGTTCAAACCTGAAATCATCCATAATATTCAGTTTTTATTATCAATTAAAATCGAATTACTTATTCTTTATGCCCTGAACTCTATGCCCTGAGCTCTGTTCCCTGAACTCTGTGCCCTGAACTCTATGCCCTGAGCCTTATTCCCCTGCACCCTGCTCCCTGCCCCCTGCCTTATACCGTGACCCACGTAACATACAACTTATATGCCAGCGACAGGATAATAGCACCAAGAAACAGGCCCATAAAACCAAAAGCAATAAAGCCACCAATGGCGCCGAAAAAGATAACCAGCATTGGTACATCAGCTCCCTTGCCCATGATCAGTGGTTTGAGAATATTATCTATAAGGCCCATTGCAAGAAAGTATGCCGTCCACAAAGCGGCCGGCAAGGGATCCATAAAGGCAAAGAGGTAAATGATAAGCGGAATATTGAACAGTATTGCCGGGATCTGGGCAATTGTCATGATGAGTAAAATAATGATCCATACCGCGGCAAGACGTATGTCGGCAAGTATCAGTCCAATCCCCATAAGGGTGGTTTGTATTATGGCAACCCCCAGCACCCCTGTTGCCACATTGCGTATGGTTGTAAGTGATACTTCCATGAACTCTTCACCCCTGTCACCGACCACTTTCTCAAATATTACCTTACCACGCTGTGGGGCGTTCCTGAAATAAACCATGAAAATACCTGCCAAGATGATAGAGAGAGCAAATTGTAGTATACCCATCCCTGTATTGGCAATAGCCCCCAGTAATTTTTCTGCGAAATTGCTGATCTGGGGCATAAAACCTTTTATTGATTCACCAAGATTCTCTGATGCCTGCATCCATTTGTCATAAAACCATTGTCCTATCAGTGGCCAGTCGGCTACAGCAACGGTGGGTGGCGGGACATGCCACTCACCTTCAGGAATCATATCAGCTATATACTTAACACCATCAACAAGCTGGTTAACAAGCCATATGCTGGGCAATACCAGCACCGACAGGCTGACCAGGGTGATCAGTAAAGATGCAAGTTTCTTCCTTCCCCTGAAATACTTGCTGAGGAGCTCAAGCAGGGGAAATAGTATAATGGCTATAATAAGAGACCACAGGAGTATATTGATAAATGGCTGTACTATCTTATAGCACAGGAATATAACAACAAATAAACCCCCAAGCTTCAGTATAAGGTCAATGGAGATATTAAATATTCTCTTTTTTTCCTCTTTTCCCGGATCATTTTTTCCACTCATTTAACACTGTAATTTTAATAATTTAACATTGGCTTCGCCGAACTTCGCTTTGCTCCGGTTCATAATTAATAATTAATACTTCCCCTTGGTCTCCGGTTTTTACCTTCCCTTCCCGTCAATTCATCTCCTATATCGGTCCTTGCCTGCTCAGCCAGCTTTTCCATTTCTGCTAGTATTTCGGGATATTGTTCCTTCACATCATACCTTTCACCGGGATCCCTGCGCAGGTCATACAGCGCATATTCAGCCCTGCCCTGGGAGTATGGTCCCGGGAACCCGTCATTGCCCGGTAATACATTCTCATATGACCTGTGATCATGAGGGAAGACCAGTTTCCACTGGCCCATGCGTACAGCTTCCAGGTTGTTATTGTGATAATAATAATAAAATGTTTTCCTTGGCTCAGCATCTTTGTCCCCGCGCAGAAGAGGCAAAATACTTACTCCGTCAATTTTATGGTCGGGTAATTGTGTACCGGTAATATCAGCTATCGTAGGAAGAATGTCTATCGTTGAGGCAAGCCTGTTTGAAACCTGACCCGGCTGGATTAAAGCAGGCCAGTGCATGATGCAGGGTTCACGCACTCCACCCTCCATGCTCGTTCCTTTGCCTTCTTTCAGTCCGCCGGTTGAGCCTGCATGATTACCATAGTTGAGCCATGGACCGTTATCGCTTGTGAATATTACGAGTGTATTTTCAACCAGGCCGTTTTCATCAAGAGCTTTCATTATCTCACCAACCGACCAGTCTATTTCCATTATTACATCACCGAACATACCCTGGCGGCTTTTCTCCTTGAATTTATCAGAAACCCCCAGCGGCACATGGGGCATTGAATGGGGTACATAAAGGAAAAAGGGCTCATCCTTATGCTTTTCTATAAAGCTCACCGCTCTTTCGGTGTACCGTGTGGTCAGTCTGTCCTGGTCCTCCAGCCCGTCAAGATATTCAAGCACTTCATTATCCTCTACCAGCGGCAGGGGAGGGTAATTACCCTTACCCGGGTTTATTGATTCTTCTGTAATCGGACCACCATCATAATCAACAGGCCACATGTCATTTGAATATGGTATACCCAGGTATTCATCAAAACCATGCTGGAGAGGGAGAAAAGGCTCAAGGTTACCAAGGTGCCATTTGCCGAAAATACCCGTCGCATACCCTTTCTGTTTAAGTAATTCAGCTATGGTCATTTCATCAGGGTGGATGCCTGTCTCTGAATTCGGGCTGAAAACCTGCGGCATATTAAGACGGTTTGCATAACAACCGGTAAGCAATGCAGTTCTTGAGGCCGAGCATGCACCGTGGGCTGAAAGGAAGTCGGTGAAGCGTAGGCCATTACTGGCAAGGTTATCCAGGTTGGGTGTCTCATAACCCTTTGCACCAAAGGTACCAATATCACCATAACCCAGGTCATCGCAAAAGATGATTACTATATTGGGTGTTGTAATGTCAGGTGTGTCAGTTGTGCAGGAAGCGAGGAGGTAACTTAGTATAATATAACCGGAAATAAATAATAATTTGTTCATAATGACTGCATATGTTTAAAGCATTAATATGTAAAAATAAAAAAAAGCATTTACACCCAACCACCCCCGGAAGGCCTGCCCCGACAACGAAGTTCGTCGGGGGGTAAATAACAATAGCCCGGGTTCCACCCCGGGGATAAAGCCACAACAACAATTACCCACCCACTCCCGGCAGGGTGTGAAGAAGGTTGAAGAATAACTAATATCGAATAACAAAATATGGTTTAATAACCAAATCTACATTCTTGAATCGTTAATCGATATTCGATATTCAAAAGTTATTAAATAACTGCTGCTTAAAGTTAATTGACCTGCCGTAATATTTGCGTTAGATATCCTTTTTTTATAATTTGTGATATCTTCTAAAACACGTATAAAACAACTACTACAATGAAAAAGTCTGTACGTTCCCCTTCCCCGAGAACCATCACCCGCCGCCGTTTTATAAATTCATGTGCCGCATGCTCGGCCTGCATGGCAGCCATGCCGATGATGAGCCTTAACTCCTGCACACCACGTGAGAAAATGAGAATTCATATCATCTACTCCGTAACCGATGTTGTACAACCCGGTCCCGACTGGCCCAATATAGGCTTTGACTTTGGTCCCGTGATGGAAAATTTTAACAGGATCCTCGCAGAAAGCTGCCCAGAGTTCGAGTTTGTTCACTCAATGGCATCCGGACCCGAAATTGCTGAGAATATAGTGCAGCTTGACAATGGACTAAATACAGGTGGATATATTGTTTTTCAGTTAAATTGCTGGAACAGGGTTATACAAACAATTATTAATACGGCAAAACCTGTACTGTATGTTGATTATCAATATGCAGGCAGTGGAGGATTCCTGGTTTATACAGCCGGGTTCATAAGGAATAATACACCGAACCTTGGATTCGTGGCATCTTCTGACATAAATGATCTGGTACAGGCTGTTAAACAATTCAATATTATTCGCAAAGGAGGTGCAGTCAGCGAATTTGTTGAAGCCACGGCCAGAGTACGCCGCGAAAGAACCCCTGTAGCAGCAGACAGGAAATATTTTACTGATGAACTCACAACTGTTTCTCCGGATGAATGTGTTAAACGCATGAGATCATCACGCATTCTGGCCGTGCTTGATGAAAATTCGCGCCCTGCTGATCCGCTTATGAATATACCGATGGAATATGTCTCTTTTGCCGTGGTCAATGAGGCATGGAAAGCAGCAGATAAGGATGAAGCACATCATATAGCTGAACGCTGGCAGCAGAAAGCCACGGATGTTATAGAAGTACCGTTTGAAGAACTGGAGAATTCTGCAGCCATGTATCTTGGTATGAAACAGGTAATGAAACAGTATGATGCCAATGCCATCACAATTAACTGTCTGGGTGGTTTTTATGGGGGGCATATTCATGCATATCCCTGCCTGGGATTCCATGAGCTGAATAACGAAGGCCTTGTGGGTGCCTGTGAATGTGATATCCATTCAACCGCCACCATGGTGGCATTCAACAATATGACAGGAGGCAGGCCTGGTTATATATCCGACCCGGTAATTGATACAGCCAAAAGGCAGATAATATATGCTCACTGCGTTGCATCAAATAAAGTCTTCGGTCCTGGTGGATCAGAGAACCCATTCTCCATAATGACCCATTCCGAAGACAGGCAGGGAGCGGCAGTGCGTTCTATTCTGCCTGTTAATTATATGACCACAAGTATGAAGATCAGTCCTGAAAGAAAAGAGATTATCCTGCATCAGGCAGTTACTGTCGATAACGATCCTGATGACCGGGCCTGCCGCACAAAGCTATGCGCTGAACCGGTGGGTGATATCGAAAAACTATTCACCATGTGGGACAGGTGGGGCTGGCACCGCGTAACTTTCTATGGTGATCTGAAAGACCCGGCATATGAACTGGCTGATGAAATAGGATGGACGATTGTGGAGGAAGCATAAAAATGACTTCTCGTCTGTCAGGGTTCCTTGAGTGAAGTATCTACACTGGAAAATAATTTCACATGGAATACTGGAATAATAGAATACTGGAATAATGGAATAGAAATAGTCAGCCTGCTACTAAACATTAATCCAGTATTCCATTAATCCATTAATCCAATTTTAGCTTCCAGCTTGATTAAATCTTGATAAATCTGGACCAATTCTTTAAACATAAATTCCGTGGATTTACTAACTTGAAACATTATTAAGTTGATTCATAATGAATTGATTTATCATTGTGATGAAGAAGACAGAAGAAGTAAAAAGACGACGAATCATCATCTCCTATGCACTTGCCATTGCACTGCCCTGCCTGATACTCGGGTTTCTCGCTTTAAGGGGAGTTAAGAATGACCAGGCGCTCGTGGAACGTGAACAGAGAAATAATCTCCTTGAAGCCAGCCGGCAAATTATCAGTGAAACGGATGAGTATCTTATCACGGTTGAAAATAGCTTTACGAAAATAGTTGATTCAATTGCTATTCCCGATAAATCAATATTCACCGATCCTCTGTTAAACCGGTTCATTCCCCAATACCAGGCTGTTTCCGGGATCTTTTATTTATCCGGAACTGGCCCTCCAATGTTGTTTAATAGCAACCTTTCGTACATACCTGATGATTATTCACCGGACTACAGAATTACCAGGCCCAGCTCTTTACAGAATATACTCGAAAATGGATGGCAGATCGAATTCAGGGAAAACAACTACCGGAAAACACTACGATATTATCAGGATATCCTGCCTGGTATCACAGGCGAACAATCACGCGGTGAAATACTGAATGCCATTGCCCGTATCCAGAAAAAACTGGAACTGGATGATGAAGCAATTGAGACTTATGATCTGATATGGAATGACTGCCCTGAGGCCCTTATTCAGAATAAGATTCCTTTGGGTGCCGTTGCTTTAATGGAAAAAAGTCTCCTCTGCCTGGGGAAGAAGGATTCATTATCTGCACTTAAAACTGTACATTTATTGCTGACACAATTACAGGAACCTGCTTGGGAAATGGGATATTCCTATTTTACCGGGTTTTTATCAAAAGCTGATGAGATTGTTACCCGGTGTGGAAATTCACACCATGAAGAAATTAAAAATTATGTTGAAAGGATAAATATATTAAGAGACAGTATAGAATCATCATTAAAACATACTGTATACCTGCTGGCATTCCTTCAGGGGGATGAAATCAGGACAGAAAATACGTATCGGGAACAGGAGGATAGTAAGCCCAGAAATAAAATCCTGGTCAACGGGAAATCATATCTCTTTTCTCTTTTTCCCGCAAATGACCATGGGCAATGGGGATTGATAATGGATCAGGATGATATTCTGCATAATGCTTTATATTATACAATATTAAATAGCACCATTAAATCCGGATTCTGCTGGAAGGTCACTGATGTAAATGGTGAACTGCTTTTAATGTCTGAATATATTCCTGAAGATGCACCACCCGTTTATACAGTATTCCCGAAGGAACTGCCTTCATGGTCATTGACACTATACCCTCAAAATTCGGGTTTGCTGGCTTCTTTGTTCCGGCCAAGGGCCAGTATTTTCCTTTATATCTTCATAGCTATTGTTATCATTCTGGCTTTCGGTTTGTTTTTCACACTTCAGACCGTAAATAATGAACTGAACCTGTCAAAGATGAAGTCTCAATTCATGTCCACTGTTTCACATGAATTCAAGAGCCCCTTAACATCCATAAGGCAGATGGCCGAGATGCTGGTGCAGGGGAGAGTCCCTACCCGGGAAAGACAACATAAATATCAAACAACAATATTGCAGCAGAGTGAACGACTGAGCCATCTTATCGACAATATTCTTGATTTTTCAAAGATGGAAGAAGGACGTAAACTCTTTCATTTCGAGAAAAATGATATTACACCCGTAATAAGAAATATTGTTGAGTCTTTTCAGAATCACACGGCAGAACAGGGATTTAGTATAGACCTTTCAATTACCGAACCTGTGCCGGATGTTATTTTTGACAGGGAAGCCATGGAACAGGTAATGCACAACCTGCTTGATAATGCCTGCAAATATTCGGGTGATTCAAGGAAAATTGAAGTTCATCTTTTATCAAAAGGAGACAGGATAATTATAAGTGTAAGGGATTTTGGTGTGGGAATAAAAAAAGAGGATCATGATAAAATTTTCAGCCGTTTTTACCGGGCCGGGGAGGAACTCACACAGACTGTGAAAGGAAGCGGGATAGGACTCACAATAGTGAAACAGCTAGTTGAAGCACATAAGGGCAAGATAGATGTTGAAAGCGAAGTCGGCAGGGGAAGCAAGTTTATAGTTACTATTCCGTTGGAGAGAAACTGGGTGTATTGAATAAACCACTGACTGAAGATTGAAGACTGAAGATTGAAGATTTGACACACTATCGAACTATAAACATAGATAATAGCATTAAAATAAGAACTGATGAAAAAGATACTGATAATCGAAGACGAAGAACCAATCCGGATGGCCCTGGAAGATGATTTCCGGCTTGAAAATTATGATGTTAGTGTTGCTACAGATGGAATAGAGGGACTGTCACAAGCTTCAGCTCCTGATATCGACCTTATCATCCTGGATATCATGCTGCCGGGAATGGATGGTTTTGAAGTCTGCAAGAAACTCAGAAACAGTGGTGTTAAGACACCTATTATAATGCTCACAGCCAAAGGACAGGAAATTGACAGGGTGCTTGGGCTTGAAATCGGTGCCGATGATTATATAACAAAACCTTTCAGCCCCCGGGAATTACAGGCACGGGTTAAAGCCGTTTTACGAAGAATGGAACCCGAAATGGATGAACAGATGGATAACCTTTTCCGATCTGGAGGTCTGGAAGTGGATTTCCGGCAGTATGTATGCCGTAAAGATGGCAGGGAGATCAGTCTTACTGCTCATGAGTTCGAACTTCTGAAATACCTTATCAGTGAAAGAGGTCATGTGGTCAAGCGTAATGAACTGCTCGATGAAGTATGGGGGAAAGATGTTTTCGTCACACCTCATACCATAGATACACATATGGCAAACCTGAGAAAAAAGATTGAGAATGATCCCTCAAACCCGAGGTTCATAATCAGCATCAGGGGTATTGGGTACAAATTTACAGGAGATTAGTACCTTGATACACTCTTAATGAAACTCAACCTGTTCTTGAGGCTTCTGCTTTTAATGGCTCGTACCTTTGAATAAAAAAAAACGATGAAGACTATTATTTCCGTTATGATTCTCTGCCTTGTACCGATGTTCATGGTGTCAGGGCAGGAACAGCAGGCTAAAAAGCTGTTGAGTGAAGCTGTTTACCAGGAAGAGATTAATGGTGACCTTGACGAAGCCATAAAGATTTACCGGTCGGTTATCGATCAATATCCTGATAAAAGGGACATCTCTGCAGAAGCTTTTCTGCATCTGGGGATGTGCTATGAGAAACTGGGAAACCAGGAGGCTGTAAAAACTTACAGGCACCTTGTTAATAATTATCCCGAACAAACCAATGAAGTGACAATAGCAAGGAAAAGACTGGCCAGGTTGATTGAAATAGCCAGGGAAGTTTCTGCAGTCTCATCTATGCCAGTATTTACCAGGATACAGATGCCTGCTAAACTTGATCTGGGTGCAAAATTATCACCCGATGGAAAAAAGCTGACTTTTTCCTCAACTATGTATGAGGGGAGTCTCTGGACTGTTCCGATTCCAGGAAAGGTAAGACCGGACATAGCAGGTAACCCTGAAAAGCTTATTGGCAAAGATGAAGTATGGGCATGGGGACATGCCTGGTCTGCAGATGGCAAATGGATTGCTTATAACCATATGAAGAATGAGGAGGATGGTTTTGTTGATGAAATGCATGTAATACCTTCTTCAGGGGGTGAACCTGTAAAGATTCCCGTACCGGTGAACCGGGGCGGAAGTTTTCACCTGTTTCAATACAGTCTCAGCCTTTCACCGGATGGTAAGGTTTTAGCCTATGCAACGAAAGAAGAAGGTGATTCGGATAAACCAAATGAATCTTACATCTATACGGTTCCTGTAAATGGTGGAAGTGCCAGACGACTTACCGATGGAAGTACATGGCTACCTGAATTTTCGCCTGATGGCAGTAAAATAGCATATATTAAAACCTCTGCTGAAGGAGATGGTCTCTGGGTCATTCCTTCGCATGGAGGCAGGCCTGTCAAAGTTTGTGATCTGGGCAGGAGAGTATGGGGACCACCCATATGGTCACCCAACAGCGATTATATTGCTTACTTACTGGAACCGGAGCCCGGTAAGGAATGTAAAGAAATTTGGTTTGTTCCTGTATCGGATAAAGGAGAAGCAACTGCACTGCCCCGGAGTATTGAACTTCCGTTACAGGCAGCCAGGAATTTAGGAGGATGGACCTTTGAAAATAAAATAGGTCTCTTCCTGATAAATCCTGTCCACCAGGCGATATACACGGTACGGTCATCCGGAGGGAAAGCAACCCAGGTTACGCCTCCGGAAAACTATGCGTTCTCTCCGGGATGGGATCCCGATGGAAAGAGAATCTATTTAATCTATAATAATGTTTATTCTTCTGTTGCTTCAGAAGGAGGGGAAATATCTGCAATCCCTGTTAGTGGAGCAGTTGGAATAAATTTCCCTGTTGTTTCTCCGGATGGGAAGAAAATTCTGTTTCATGGATTTAAGAAAGGGATAAGCGGTTTACATATCTGGATATCCCCAACACAAGGAGGAGAACCAACACAGCTTGGAGGTCCCTTTGATGATGACTTCATTGAAGATGCCTTCCCTCAATGGTCGCCTGATAGCAGGACCGTATGTTTTTACCGCCATGAAAAGACATCTGATGGAAACGGTATCAGATCAAGCCTCTGTTTGGTTCCTGCTGAAGGGGGTGATGTAAGAGTTCTCATAGCTGACCAGGATAGTCTGATAAACGAAATAAGCCCGAGATCCATGTGCTGGTCTCCCGATGGTAAATCAATTGTTTATTATTGCAACAAAGATGGGAAGATAAAAACTACCCCTGTAGATGATGGTGAACCTAAGATTTTAGCTCAACTGCAAAAAGGTATTCAGGCTCGATGGATTAATTTTTCTCCCAATGGTAAAGAAATTATCTATACTGCTAATGAAAAAATCTGGAAAATAACACTTAATGGAGAAGAACCGGTTGAGATTAAAACAGGGCTGGATCTTCAGCCAGGAGGCCCCCTCTCATGGTCACCGGATGGTGAAAAAATAGCCTTTACGATGCGAAAAGGTGGCGAGATAAACCTCTGGATGATGGAAGACTTTATGCCTCTTGCAGAGCTTGAACAGCCAGTGATAGAGCCCGAAGAACCTGAAGGATTAAAAATCAGGCAAATATGGAAAAGTAACTTATTGAACGACTTGGGGACGGTCTCTTATGATGGGAGATTTCGCTCTTATGTGGACTGGGGTCTAGGCAACGTGGGAATTCATAATCTTATGACGGATGAAAAAAAGGTACTGACAGATGACGCAAATCTGGGTGAATCATGGCAATTTGCTGAAAATACGGTGATTTCTCACAATGGAAAACAAATAGCTTACTCCTGGGCGAACCCTTATAACACAACTGCTCTGCGACTCATTAATGTGGATAATCCAAAACCTGAGCTTCTGTACAGAAAAACAGGCGAGGAATTGTATCCTTCTGCATGGTTATCTGACAATGAGATTGTTGCATTCAGATTAATCCCCGAAACAAGGACAATGCAATTAGTTACTTTTGATATCCTGGATAAGACAATTAAGGTTAAAAAGTCATTCACACCGGGTCAATTTGGGGGATTAGCCTGTTCTCCGGATGGAAAATATATAGCTTATGGTCTTGCCAGTGATGCTGACAACGGGAATTTGGATATAAGACTGCTGCAGGCAGATGGAGATAGTGATATTCCTCTTATTACTCATCCGTCGAATGACAGGGTGCTTGGCTGGGTTCCCGGAAGGAAGGAATTCCTTTTTATAAGCGACCGCTCCGGAGCCTGGGATTTATGGGCGATAAAACTGGATGGAACAAAACCATCAGGACCGCCAAGACGATTATACGCAGATATTGGCGAGGTAGAACCAATGGGATTTACACGCGATGGCAAATGTTACTTTGGTTTTGTAAGACGTAATTTCTACTCAGGCATAGCTGCATTTAATGCGCAAACGGGTGAAGTATACCTGGGGGAAGGCAAATCTCTGAAAGGCTCAATTCTTGGATCAATATGGTCTCCGGATGGTCAATATCTGGCCTATTTGAAGCTAGGTGAGGACATCAGTCTGATTGTCAATGATCTGAAAACAGGTGAAGAAAAAGAACCGGCAAAAGACATATTAAGACCCTGGTACATCAGCTGGTCGCCTGATGGAAATGCTATCCTTGTCATAGGATGGGAAAGAAGCCAACGTCTGACTGAAGGCTATAAAGGAGGTGTCTTCATGGTGGATGTAAAAACTGACCGGGTAGATAAAATTTTTCTCTTGTCCGACTACGAATACAGTATACCTGAGGATGATGCATATCCTCTTTCCGATATTGAGTGGTCCCCGGATGGTAAAAGCTTTTATTATATGTTTTTTAAAGACCGCCTGGTAAAACATAACCTCGAAACCGGTGAAGAAAAGATACTCTATAAATACCCTGATTTTTCCCGGGGCTTACTCGAACTCTCTCCTGACGGTAAAAATCTTCTCTTTGGATTGGAGTATCCGGGTGATGAGAAAAGCCGTCTGGTTACTATGCCTGCTGAAGGAGGTAAGGAAGAAACAGTGTGTACTGCCCAGGAAACAAAAAATATTGAATGGGCAAAGTACTCTCCTGATGGGCAATATATATATTTTGTTGAGATACTGGAAAGCACTAAAAGTAACTTATGGCGTGTTTCGGCGGAAGGAGGGAATCCCGAGAAAATATGGAGCCCTGAAAACAGGGTGGAGATTTACGATATCCATCCTGATGGAAACCAGGTAACTTTCTCAATACGCGAAAGAGCAACCGAGGTCAGGGTTATCGAAAACCTGGTACAGGAGCTGGAAAGGCTTGATAATATTGAGAAATAAAAGGTCTTAACCACATACATCATTGGATTAATGGAACATTGGAATAATGGATTAATGGGTAATATCTAGTATACTACTTATATTCCAATGTTCCAGCCCGTAGGGTAGGATTTCCAATAGCCCCGGTTCCACCCGGGGTAAGCTATTTGACGCAAACCACTACAGGGTGTTTTTGAGGAATAATGTATCTTGGAAATACTACGTGGTTAAATAATACCAACATTAAAAATCCATAGCTTATAATTCTTTCCTGGCTAATGGTTAATAACATCTTACAACATACTTTTACAACTTTTTACAATTTATTAATTGATTTTAAGTCAGGGAATTAATAAATTGTAATATGTTTAAATTTCTTAGACATATAGCCCCGAGAACGAAAATTCTCTTCGTTGCCTTTATCCTTGTTTTATTGCCGGGTGCCATCATCAGCTACCTCAGTTTACAATCAATCAGGCAAAAGGCGGAAAACCTGCGGACAACTTACAGCGGTACGGTTGATTTAGTACGGGACAAGCTGGAAAACGAGGTGGAACGTCTTCAATCAAACCTGCTTAATAATGTCATTGAACAGCCACCTGGACCAGTTAATGCTGACAGCCTGGAAAAATGGATCAGTAAAGGAGAATCAGAAAACCCGGCTTTCAAACACATGTTCCTTGTAAATAATGACAGGGGCATCATCACTTCTTTCGTATCACTTGGATGGAATAACATACCGGGATCCCAGCCTTCAATGAATCCTGATGCAACCACCTTTTTCAATATGGCGGAGAATGCAGAATATATCAGCAAAGACTATCCTGAGTCGATAAAACTCTACAGGGAAGCCTTGGCTATTGCATCCTCTTCCTGGGAACGTGCTCTAATACTATCGAGGACAGGCAGGTGCTTTTTTAAACAGGGAAATTACAAGAAAGCGATTCAAGAATATGAGAAGATTATTAAACTGGGGAACAATGAAATAACAATAGGGAATGTACCTGCACGGGTAGTGGCTCTCTCGCAGATTGCCGATAGCTATGAAGCCCTGGGAGCTTACGACGAACAATATAATGCCACCATCGAACTGTATAAGCTTTTACTTGACCGGCCATGGGACCTTTCAGGTGGCGATTACATTTATTACCTGACTTCTGCCACTGATAAAATTCGTACTGCTAATTCCAAAACCAGTGAAGACAACCCTGGTGATACAAAAATAAAGGATCTGCTGAGCAGGGAAGAAACACTCCTGGAAGAAATAAGGTTTATAAGATTCGTTGACCGGGAAATTCTGCCTGAAATAGAAACCGGGCTCAGGCAGAGATCTTCATCGGAATTACAATCGATTAGTACTTCACGGGAGATTAATAATTCAATTTTTAAGCTCAGTTACTTTAAACTTCCGGCAACATTTCAGGATCATCAGTTGCAGATAATGGGGTATCAATTCGATGATGACTACATCCTATCAAGCATGTTTCCCGGGATTCTGGACTCTGTGGAGCTCGGGAAAGATGTACTGGTCGGTATCCTGGGAGGGAATGACAGCTTAATGTATATACAGCAGAATATTCCTTTGCATAGGTATCTGGTTGCTGAAAATTTCTCCCGGCAATTTACTGACTGGAAAGTTGCCCTGTTTGACCCCATGGGGAGATCAATTGAACAAATTACGGGAAAAGAGAAACTGCTTTACCTGATACTGTTTGCTGCAATCATAGCCGTCATGCTCATAGGGATAATACTTATGGTGCGTACAGTGATACACGAGTCTGAGATCTCACGCCTTAAGTCAGAATTTGTATCTAACGTGTCACACGAACTTAAAACACCTCTTGCTCTCATACGTATGTTCGGCGAAACACTGGATTCAGGGATGGTTAAGGATGAGAAAGACAGGCGTAAATTCTACAGTATTATAAGAAAAGAAAGTGAACGCCTTACACACCTGATAAATAATGTGCTTGATTTTTCGAGGATGGATGCCGGGGTCAAGGAATATAATTTCCAGGAAGACGACCTGGTAGAAGCTGTCAGGAGTTCACTTGAAGCATATAAATACCAGATAAGTGACAGCGGATTTAACATTGAAAATGAACTGCCCGGTGAACCGGTAATTCTTAAAATCGACAGGGATGCAATATCACAGGTGCTTCTGAACCTTTTAAACAATGCAGTAAAGTATTCTGATGAGGAAAAGTATATCAAGGTAAAAGTATGGAAGAATTCAGGTTTTGCCATGTTTTCGGTTACTGATCATGGTGTGGGGATATCAAAAGAAGAAATGAAAAAGATCTTTGATAAATTCTACAGGGTGTCAACCACTGGGACAAAGGAAACACGGGGTAGCGGATTGGGATTAACACTTGCACAGCATATTGTTGAAGCCCACGGCGGGACAATTAAGGTGGAAAGTGAGGTTGGGAATGGCAGCATCTTTACTGTCAGTATTCCGCTGGGATGAAATTAAAGTCGGCAGTTTGAGGAGCGAAGCGACGAAATCCCGACCGAAGCGTCGGGACTGCATAAAAATCAATATACTGATGAATAAAATACTCATAATCGAAGATGAACAAGACATGGTCACTGGTTTAAAATTCAACCTTGAGGCCAGGGACTATACTGTTATTGCTGCTTATGATGGCGAGACAGGTTACAAGAAAGCACTTGATGAAAAGCCTGACCTTGTGCTCCTCGATCTCATGCTTCCAAAACTTAATGGCTATGAAGTGTGCAAGCTGCTTAAAAAGGAGATGCCTGAACTTCCTGTTATCATGCTTACAGCAAAAAGTCAGGAATCAGAGATAGTGACAGGACTGGAACTCGGGGCCGATGATTACATTACTAAACCCTTCAGCATTCTTGAACTTATAGCACGTATAAGGGCACTGTCCAGGAGAGTCAAATCAGGATCCGGGACGCAGGAAGTGCACCGCTTTGGTAATCTCGAAGTAAACTTCAAAAAATATTATGCACGCAAAAAAGGTAAACCACTTAAACTTTCACCACGTGAATATGAACTGCTAAGGTTATTCATCGAGAGGCAGGGAGAAATAATCTCCCGCGAAGAACTCTTAAAACAGATATGGGGTTATGATTCATTCCCGGATACCCGTACTGTTGATGCACATATTGCAAAACTGCGGCGGAAGATTGAGGACAGGCCCGAAGAACCAAAACTGATTGTCACGGTACACGGCATAGGATATAAATTTCTTTAGAATTTACATTTACATTGTTTCACGTTCTTTTACAAACCATTAATAACTATTCACAACTCCGGTCATATCTTTCAGGTGACAAAAATTGTGACACCGAAAAAGAGGAGGTTATTATGAAACGAAGAAAAATATTAACACTGATTGTGGTTATCAGCCTGGTACTGGTTAGCTATCATTCTTTTGCCCAGACGGCTGAAGAACTTCTTCCGAAAGCCATTCAGCTCGAAGAGGTAAAGGGAGAACTGTACGAGGCCATAGAAACATACCGGCTGATCCTGGACGAGTACCCTGATAACAGGGAGGTTTGTGCAGAAGCATTGCTGCATCTTGGGATATGCTACGAAAAGCTTGGACTTGACCAGGCCCGGCAGACCTACCGGCAGGTTATCAGCAAATATCCTGAGCAGCAAGATAAAACTGCTCTGGCAAGGGACAGGATTTCCCGTCTTGATGTTTATACTGCTGAACTTCTTGCAAAAGCTGAAGAACATCTGACAAAAGGGAATGAACTCTTTAAGAGATGGGAATATGAGGCAGCCATTAAGGAATATGAAAATGCCATAGAGTCAGGACCAAATACCCAGTTGGCGCTTAATGCCCGGTATTGCATTGGTCAATCGTGGTTCAGGGCAGGAAAATATGATGCTGCCCTGGCGACATTTACAAAGCTTATCGAGGAGAATCCAAAAAGCAATATAGCACCGGTTACCGAATTAATGGTGGCACAGGTAAAGCATGCCATGGAGGGCAATAAGAATACAGAATTATTAAAAAATCAATCAGACGAAAGTATCATCATCGATCCAAAAACAGGTATAAAATACATAAAAACAAAAAGTTTTTCAGGAAGGAATGATATAATAGAATTTACTTCTGGACTCTCTCCTGATGGCAGGTTCATGGTCTCAGGAAACATGATAGTTCCTTTAGATGGTAGTGATGCTTTTAAACTGGTCGAAAAGAATGCCACACGTAACATATATTCACCGGATATGAAGAAAGCCGCATTTTATGCTGACAGTGCCATCTGGACCGTACCTGTCTCTCCGGAAACAGGACGTGCTGTTGGTTCTCCTGTCAAGCTTCTGGATGGTAGTTACAAGTATAATTATAATGTTAGCTGGTCACCTGATGGAGAAAAACTTGTTTTTCACAGAATTGATAAAGAATTTGATAAAGAATTCAGTCTCTGTATCTGGACTATCTCTGTTTCCGATGGCTCACTTACTCAGGTTACGTATGATTTTGGGTATTATCGTAGCCCGATATGGTCTCCGGATGGTAAGACAATTGCCTATTGGTATAATAAAGATGTATGGCTTTCCTCGCCCAAAGGCGGAGACTCCAGAAAGATTATTGATTTTGGTGGAGTTCCCGAATTTTGGACTCCTGACGGTAAATGGTTGTATCATTCAAGTTGGAATAAACGCCAGCTATTCTGTCTGTCCAATAATCAAAACTTTGATCTTATAACACCCAGGGAGGTTGGTGACTTCATTGCATTTTCTCCTGATGGCAAAAGGATGCTCTTCTACCGCTCATCTTATCATGAAAAGTTTGGTAGCAAGGTTGTTTCATTTTCCGGTGGACCCTCATTTGAACCAATAAAAGATTTTAATATTCATAGTGCCCGGTGGTCTCCTGATAGTAAGATAATTCTTGCTCAGGCAGAAAATGAGGATGGCGATATCTCTTACAGGATTCTACCTTTCGGGGCAGGAGAATCTTACATGATGAATATTGATGTAACTGTCATTGGTAAACCTTTTCCCTTTGCCATTTCACCTGACTACAAAAAGCTTGCTTTTACTGTAGCCCGTGAAGATGGTAAAGAGGATCTTTATGTTGTTCCAATCTCTGTTAAGGATGCCCGAACAACAGGCCCGGCCGATCTGATTTTTGAAGGTTGGTCTGCAGGTGCATATAATGTAGTTTTTTCATGGTCACCTGACGGGAACAATCTGGCGCTAGTCCATGAAAACGATATCTGGATCGTACCTTTATCAGGAGGTAAACCAACCCAAATTACAAATACTCCGGAAGAAGAAATATGGATAAGCTGGTCGCCGGATGGGGAAATGATAGCTTATTTTGTTGACTCAAAAATGGTAAGGTCCTTTCAGGTAATCCCTGCATCAGGAGGTAATTCAACAAAAGTGCTGGATGATTGCAAATCTGCATCCTGGTCTCCTGATAGTAAAGAATTTGCCGTTTACTCCGGGGAAAGTATGTCAATTATTACCCTTGATGGTCAGACAATCAGGCATATCATTAAGCAAGACGAAAATGATCTGCGTTTTGAAGATTTTTATGCCCCAAAATGGAGTCCGGATGGGAAATACCTTGCTTTCATCGGCTATAAAACAAAAACAGAAAAAGAAAAGTCACGGCTATTTATCATCTCAGCGAAGGGCGGAAAAGTAACGGAACTTGCTCCGGAAGATAATGCAAAATATAAAAATGGTATTTGCTGGTCACCCGATGGGAAATGGCTACTTTATTTTACTGAGGAAACGGTTAAAGTACGTCCTGAAGGAACCATGTGGGAAGCTGATTTTGAAGAGATCCTGGAGAAATTAGCGAAGTAAGGTTTAATATGACTTTTAACCACGGAGTCGTTTAGGAGGCTGACTGGGAATCCAGCCCGGAGGGCTGGACTTCCAATAGCCCCGGTTTCACCCGGGGTAAGCTATTTGACGCAAACCCCTACGGGGTTTTTTGAGGAGTAATGTTTATTGGGAGTTTCCCAGTGGTTAATATACCTTTGTCTGATTGACTCCTAATCCCTTTTTTAGTAACTTAGTTAACCGGAACTTAATCTAAATCCGGCTCACCATGTTCCAGGGACTGAAAATAGCGGTCAAAAGACAAAAGAAACTCCTGGTGATCTTCCTTATCACCATATTCATTCCTGCGGTAACCCTGAGCGTATTCGGCATCATAGCTCTGCGGAACCAGAAGTTCAGGCTCGAAAAACAATTCCGTGAAGACCAGGCAGAGTTTGTGCAACGTCTCAAAACGGAAGTAAATCGGCAAATCCATGAGCTTGAAAATGAACTGCAATATATTGTCTTTACACCGTCATTCATTAATAATGATTACGGGGAGATAGTTCAAATAGTCAGAAATCAATTGGACAGGAACAGCCTGATAGATCAGTTCTTTGTATTATTTGAAGACGGGGATCCATTGTTCCCCCCCTTCAATCTGTCCGGCAGGAATTATGTTTCCGGCGAGCCGATCGATTTTACAGGAATGCAAAAGAATAAACTGGAGCAGGCAGAAAATTATGAGTTTTCATATCATAATTACAGGGAGGCAATTTCTCTGCTCGAGGAGATTCTGTCAAATACAGAGAAAAAAGACCTTCAGGCCCGGCTGATGAACCGTATTGCCCGTAACCAGGTTAAGCAAAATAATTACAGCAATGCAATTGAGAACTATAATACAATCATAAATGATTTCCCGGAAAGCGTTACCTCTTCAGGCATTCCGCTGCCTGTGACGGTCAGGCTGCAACTGGTAGACTGTTACATTAAAACAGGTCAGGATAGTGAAGCCCTGAAAGAAACACTGAATGCATTTGACGAGATCCTTAACCAATATTATAACCTGAGTGAAACCCGGTTTAAAGCTTATGTATCAATGGTGCGTGATAAATTCAACATACTCCTAAAGGATATACAGGAAACTGAATATCCTGACCCTGCTTATG
>Ga0114922_10001201_pt1 | contig 24758 bp, 23 predicted proteins | sample AartaG_FD_100975 | JGI IMG/M metagenome (GOLD analysis project Ga0114922, IMG submission 100975) | Deep subsurface microbial communities from Aarhus Bay to uncover new lineages of life (NeLLi) - Aarhus_00045 metaG | ecosystem: Environmental > Aquatic > Marine > Oceanic > Sediment | place... | reverse complement strand
TCAAAGGCATTTAAGCAGGATTGTGAGCAGCGCGCAAGATTAAAATAGGTAGTCTGAAAAAAAAGTTCTTGAGCAACTCTACCCCAATAAAGCACAACGCAATCCTTGTGCCGAACAGGATTGTGACTGTCCCTAGTTTTCCCCAAAAAATAGAAACCGCGCCCTTTTAGGCGACTGAGTTAATTGGCATTGTTAGGTGTTTCTTTGGCTTTGACAAAACTGTCAAGGATTAAGACCGGGTCTGAGCTGTTGAATTAAGCTGTTCTTACTCTAACCGTCTATATTTAGAATAATGGTCGTCGGAATAGTAATACGTGATTTTCCTTTGCTCCGTTCTCTTTATTAACCTTATTTTACTTCGTTGATCGTTCACATAGTATTCTTCAACACCCACATTGCTCCTTTTAAGTAGCCCTGTTTCTGGGTCTGTTTGATGTTTTGAATTAGATTTACGGATTATACCATTACCCGGCCTGCCTTTAATCATGTTGTTGATGGCGTTACGACCAATTAAGTTATAACTTTGCAGTTTTATTGGATCATAGCGCATGGCCGCATTATTTCCAGGCCCTTTCCCCCGACGCCGCTCCCGATGTATATTTTTGTTGGCTTCTCTATGTATATTTTTTATAGGATTGGTTTCGCTCTTCTCATCCTCCAGCCTCTCAATCAAAGAACCAATCTTTTCGAATTTCGTAGATCCAGACCCGTTGATTTTCATTAGATAGTTTAAATAACATTTATCCCAATGCTTAGTGGGATCATTTTTGATCAATGTTACAACTTCCGATAGTGTATATTTTTCGTGAGAAATAGTCAGCATAGTATTTACCTCCAATCTATAGCGCTTTTCATAAGAGGAGTCCCTCTAGCGCCACCTAACAATGTTTATATGGTTCCGTATAAGAACAAAAACAACGCTGGTTTTGCATCATAAGAATCCAGCGAATAAATCATGATTTGGCCTTTAAATACTTTCATCTCAAAAAGATACAGGAATATTTCTAATTTATTCAGGGATTTTATGCAGATCCATATAAGACACCTTTAAGGGTGGCTATTTCCTGGACTCCGTCCCCGTCAGTGTCATATTCAGGGCAATTCAACTCGCGGATGATGTACTCTAACAGCATGGAATTATGTTATATGACTATAGATGAAGGCGTATCTGACGCTGGAAATATTGATTGATTTAACAAAAAAATGGACCGCTTGCCAATTTTTCTATTTCAGATTCGTTGGCTTACCTTTTGATGCGAAAACAAGCGTGGTCTCGTGCGCCAGATTTAGCTATCGCCCCTTCGTGTCTCCACTACGTTCGCTTTGCTCAATCCGGTCGAAATGAATGACGTTTTTTACGGCTCCATTATTGTCGCGGCTCTGTGGATGAACCGGCAATTGATGAATGATTATTGGGAAGGGCGGTTCGCGAACCGCCCCTACAACGACAACGGCATGTGCACCGATGGAATAAGCCTCTAAGGGGCAGGCACCTATGACAAAGGCTAAAGACCATCATACAAAGCTGTTTTTGGCAAATTTGTTGGGCGAACATATATAATCGCATGTCGTAGGTCTTTTATTGGCGGTATTGAGGATTTTCGCAAAAAAAATGAAAAAAATATAAAAAAAGAGCAGGTCTTTGGTGCTGATAGTCGTTTAAGAATCGATTGCTTACTATACGAAATATGAGAAAGGCACGATAATGGAGAAAAAAAGTAAACTGCAATTCAACTGGCGGGCGTTTTTTTCGGTATTGTCTGCACTGTCTTTTATCGGGATGGTCTTTACGGGAGTGATTCTTTTTGTGGTTCCGCCCGGGCGCATCGCAAACTGGACAGGGTGGACCATCATCGGCCTTACCAAACACCAATGGATCGGCCTGCATGACTGGTTCAGTATCATTTTCATAATTGCATCGGTTTTTCATATATATCTGAACTGGAAGCCGTTGGTAAGCTATTTCAAGAACAAAATAAGCAAGGCATTCGCCCTGCGTATCGAATGGGCATTTGCACTGGTTATTTGCTGTATCGTCTTTATTTGTACTCTTGGCGATATTAAACCTTTCTCCTCGCTGCTTGCCTGGAACGAGAACATAAAACACAGTTGGGACAGCCCCCAGCGACGGGCCCCAATCCCCCATGCCGAGCTGCTGAGCCTCAGTGAACTTGCCGAGCAAGTTCGCGATGTGAGCCTGGAAACCATACTTACAAACCTCAAATCGCGGGGGATTGAAGTTACATCGCCGGATGTTGTGCTGGGAGATTTAGCCGAGACTTACAATATGACACCAGCGCATCTTTATGACATCGCCCTTGGACAGGCCGGGCCTGGCAGGGGCCAGGGAGGGTCTGGACAGAGAGGAGAACGGCAAGGAGAGGGTGGTGGTCGGGGATTCGGAGGTCCAGGGGGTAGGACTGAACAGCATGGCGATACTCAAGGAGATATTGGTGCCGAGCATGAGCAGGGCGGGACCATTCGAGGCTTTGGCCGGATGACATTGAAATCATATTGCGAGCAAACAGGACTGGATGTGAATGCAGCCCTTAAAAAATTACAAGAAGCCGGCTATAAAGCCAGTTCAGATATGACTATACGCAGCATTGCAGACAGTACCGGCGTTCATCCATCGGAAATCCGTAATTTGCTCGAACCTCGAATTCAATAATATGTTCAAACAGTATATTGGAAAAACCACGCCCAAACATAGTTTGAGCGTGCAACCCATTAAAAAATGTGGTTTTTACCTATAAAGATAGCATGCATTCACATAAAAAGTAGTTCAAAAAGCGCACACTTCCCTAATATCTACGAATTATTTCGCACTTTTTTTTCATTTTTTTTCAACAGTCATTTTTTTGTTATGATACTCAAATACCACATATTGACGGTGTCCTTACTTTCCCACGTAAAATAATAATACTCGCCCAAAATCAGCAAAATTGGCCTTAAAACACATTTTTTACGAAAAATTTCCATGCAAAAGCTATAGAAAATTACAATTAAACAATAACCTGATAGTTAGTCGATTCCTTAGTAAGCCAAAAATATGGTACACTCCAACGCTTTAGAAAGTGAGTTTTTAGCACTGAGAACGATTTTTTTGTAACAAAACGGTATTCTCAAGCGTCTGATATAATAGTTGTTGGTTTTGTTCTATTTTTATGGTGCGGGATTGAGGTAAATTCTGTGCCTGTATAAACCTGTGAGTCCAAGAGGTTTTTTTATTTACGAGGCTGTAATGACATCGCAACAAAAGAAAAAATTAGGCGAGCTGCTATGTGAAAAATCATATTTGGATGAGCTCAGGCTCGAATCTGCGCTTGCCGAACAAAAAGTCGAGCACCGGCGTTTAGGACAGATTCTGCTGGAACTCGGCTATATAACGGAAGCCCAGCTTAACGAAGCACTTGCACTCCAGGCGGGTATAGAGAGGATAGATTTGACAGACGTTTCAATAAGTAATGAAATCCTTACCCTTGTCCCTGCGGAATTAGTGAGTAAATACAGCATTTTGCCATTACGTTTCGATAAAAGAAATCACGCAGAGAATTCAGCGAATAAACAATCATCAACAAACAATAATAAATTGTTAGCTGTGGCGATGACGAACCCGTTTCAGCCTCAGGTTCTCGAGGATTTACGCCTTGTTACCGGCTATCCTGTTCGCAGGTATTACGCCGACCCAAAAGAACTGGAACACGCGATAATGAAATTCTACGGCAGCAACGTGGCAAGAATGCTGGATAATCTCGTGCCGGCCGACCAGATGCCGGATGCAGATGATCTGGACAACCTGGATTTTTCACCGGCCAAACTTCATGAGCTGGCCAGAGAGCCCTCGCTGGTCAACCTTGTGAACCTGATAATCATGGAAGCGATTGAAACCAGAGCGAGCGATATTCATATCGAGCCGTTCGAGCATGATGTAAAGATAAAATACAGAGTTGACGGCATGCTTGTGGAGAGGTCACCTTCATCAAAGCGTCTCCAGGCGGCAATCATCTCACGTATCAAGATTATGGCGAATATGAACATCGCCGAACGGTTCGTGCCACAGGACGGACATATCGAATTCGCCGGCAAAAACGGCAGGGTCGATATTCGTGTCTCGACCGTGCCGACGGTACACGGCGAATCCATTGAGCTGAGACTTTTAGACAGGTCGGTATCATTGATAGGGCTCCATGAATTGGGAATGAACGACCAATGCCTGGAAGGTTTCGATGAATGTCTGCATAAGAACCACGGGATTGTACTTGTTACAGGGCCGACCGGCTGTGGTAAGACAACGACTCTCTATGCAGCGCTGAAAAAGATTTATACACCCGCCGTGAAGATGATAACGATAGAAGATCCCGTCGAATATCAGCTCGAAGGTATTAACCAGATGCCTGTCAATCCGAAAAGAGGTCTTACGTTCGCCACGGGCCTGCGGCATATCCTTCGTCACGACCCGGACATCGTAATGGTGGGAGAGATTCGAGATGCAGAGACCGCCAATATAGCAATTCGTGCCGCATTGACCGGACATCTTGTTTTCTCAACACTTCATACGAACGATGCTCCGGGCGCAGTTACGAGACTAATCGATATGGGTGTCGAGCCGTTCCTGTTGGCCAGTTCGCTGGAAGCGGTGATGGCCCAAAGGCTGGTTCGTAAAATTTGTCCGAAGTGCAAAGAACCTTACAGGCCCGACGAGCACCTCATAAATAGCCTAAACGGTTCTATGAAGATTGAACCCGGTACAACGTTCTATCACGGTGCCGGCTGCAATGAGTGCAACCAGACAGGTATGGCCGGACGATTGGGCATGTTCGAACTTCTCAGAATAACCGGCAAGCTGAGGGAATTGATAGCGGAAAGACCAACCACAGAACAGATTATAAAAGCAGCCCCTGCAGACCATATTAGTATGGTACACGATGGTATCAGCAAGGTTTTAGCAGGTGTTACGACACCTGAGGAGATCTTCAGGGTCGCAAAGAGTATAAGTGAAGACGAGTAATGCGAAGGTATCCTGAACAAGAAATAAGATATTAGAAATGAGTCAATTTTCTTACAAAGCAGTTGACAGAGGCGGGGGGCACGTCAAGGGAACAATAGAGGCCATTGACCACAGAAGCGCCGTGACCGTTCTGGCGGATAAAGGTCATTTCGTAACAGAATTGTTCGAGAAAGACAATGCGCCAAGCGTTGCATCGCAGACTCAAGACGGTGAGAAGGTCCCGCTGGATCTGGGCCGGTTTTTGCGGTTCGGCAAGCGAAAGGTCAGCAGCAAAGACATTTTAGCCATGACCACGCAGTTAAGCACAGCTTTACAGGCCGGACTTCCACTGTTGAACGGCCTTGAGCTTATTCGTGAACAACAGCACAAGCCGGGAATGAGAGAAATGTTAGGCGAGCTTGTGAATGCGGTCAGCTCAGGGCAGTCACTTTCAGAGGCCATGGAAAAACACGAGAAGGTTTTCAACCCGCTGTATCTGTCGATGATACGTGTCGGTGAAACAGGAGGAATTCTCGAACAAACAACGGCCCAATTGGCAGGGATATTGACCAGAGACGAGAAGATAAAGACAAATATGAAAAATGCTTCTGCGTATCCTATATTCGTGTTGTGCATAGGACTTGCGTCAGTGGTTATTATAATCACCTGGATACTGCCGACTATAATAGGGACTATCAGCGAAACAGGCGCCTTGCTGCCCCTGCCGACAAGGATACTGATAGGAATGAGCGGATTTTCGAAAGCTCTATTCACCAAGTTCTATGGATGGATTTTTCTGGCCATGACAGGGGCAGGGCTATATTACCTTTCAAGATGGACAAAAACCGCCGGCAGAATCAAATGGGACGCCTTTAAGCTGAGGATACCTGTTTTAGGCTCGGTTTTGCGGACGATAGCGGTGGGCAGGTTCGCACGGACACTCGGGGCACTCACCAAAGGGGGCGTTATTATTCTGGAAGCCCTTAGTGTAGTTCGCGATACACTCGGCAATGAGTTGTTGGGCAGGGAAATCGACACAGTCGCTGAAAAAGTCAAGCGCGGCGAATCGCTGGCCGAACCTTTGAGCGAGTCCGGATATTTTCCGCCCCTGTTGGTGCAAATTGTCTCGATTGGCGAGCAGACAGGCAAGCTTGACGAATTGCTTTTGAATGCCGCTGAGACTTTCGATACTGAAGCAGACTCGGCAATAAACAGATTTATGGCGATTTTTCCGGCGCTGTTGATATTGCTGCTGGCTTTAGTGATAGGTTTTATTATCGCAGCAACGCTACTGCCAATCATTGTAATGACCATAGGTGGAGGGATGTTTTAAGTGTAATTAGTGGTTAGCTATTCTCAACTTGAGCCACAGTTTGTGAAATATGATTCATCGTTTAAGGAAAGGTAGTCAAATGAAGTGGAAGAAGCAGAAGAGAAAGGCATTCACACTTATAGAACTGCTTGTAGTGATTGTTATCTTAGGGCTACTTGCAGGATTTGTTGCGCCAAGAATGTTTAAATCCATCGGCAAGGCCAAGAAGGACCTGGCAGGGCCCAAGATGGCAATTATCGAAAGTGCCATTGAAAGATTCGCGCTTGCCTGCGGCCAGTATCCGGATGACTCTATGGGGCTTGATGCCTTGCTGACTCCACCTGCAGGGCTTGAAGAAAGATGGAACGGGCCATATCTAAAGGCCAGCCAGTTGCTCGATCCGTGGGACAATCCTTATATATATGTCGCCGAAGGTGAAATCAATCCGGGCAGTTTCGATTTGATAAGCCTCGGAGCAGACGGCACAGAAGGCGGTGAGGGTGATAACGAAGATATCTTCAATGAGTAAAGTAGCTGTTAGTTTATAAGCCATAAGCTATGAAATTGGGTGAGTTTGCAGGAAATGCAAAGGGAAAAATTAAAAGTCGAGGTCAATGCAAAGAAATACGGCTTTACACTTGTGGAAGTGTTAGTGGTAGTAGTTATCATCGGTCTTCTCGGAGGTCTTGGCGGCGGTATTTATGTGGGGACATATAAGATGCTGCTTGTAAAAAAAGCAGCGCGTGATTTTTTCATGACTGCCAAATATGCAAGGATAATGGCGATTGAGAAACAGCGCCAATATAAAATAGTATTAGATACGGCCAATAACGGATTTCACTTAGTGACAACACAATTGGGCGAAGAAGGCGGACAAACAGAACAGATGATCGTAAGAGATTCTTTTTGCAAGCCGGTGGTATTCGAAGATGAAATCGGGTTCGAGGACATTCAGATTACACCGATAAGCTTAGTAACCACAACTGAGGAAGATGAGGATGAGCAATCAATAGCATTTTCAGCAAACGGTACAGCGCAATTGGCTGCAATTCAGATAGGTAACGGTAAAACTCACTATACAATTACTATTTCATCTGCAACAGGCAAGGCAAAGGTGTATGAGGGCATAAGTGAAGACGTGGAAGTCGGAGTTATCGATTTGGACGCAGAATCATGACCGGGGCCATAAAAAACAAGAAAGGATTTAGTCTGATTGAGACGCTCGTTGCCAGCGCCATCCTTTCCGGGGCTGTTTTAACTTTAGGGGCAATCAGTACGATGTCCGTCAGCGGGACGCGGCTTAACAGGCGATATGAAGTGGCTGCGTCCTTGCTTGATAAACAGCTTAACCTGATGGACTATATCGGCATAGACGAATTCATCGATTTAGGCCAGATGGAAGGAGTTTTCGAAGGATACGAACCAACTTATCACTGGGAAGTTGTTACCGAATACCAGGACATCGACAGCCTGTACCTGGTAACAATAACTGTTAGCTGGGTTGACGGTAATCGCCCATACAGCATCTCGGCTGATACTATGCTCGATGGGGTAAGTGTATATATCGAGGTCGAACTGGAGTAGAAGTGAAGAAATTTGATATGAAAAAGATGGGATTTACATTAGTAGAAGTTATGGTGGCCGTGACCATAGGTGGATTTATTATGCTGGTTGCTGTGGGAACACTGAGGGCCATTACCAGCAGCGCTGAAATGGTGGACACTAATATCAACGCTGCCGCAGAAGTTCGATTTGCGATGAATCTTATCGCAAAGGACCTTGTGAACTTTTATCGCGACGAGGACATTAAAAATACAAAGTTAATCGGTACAACCGAAGAATCAGCAGACGGCAACGCCAGTTATATGGTTTTTTACACGGTCAACAGGATGAAGGCGAGGGCAGACCAGGCGGAAGGTGATATTTATGAAGTCGAATATTCCCTGCTGCAAGACGGAGAAAGGTCATTACTAATGAGACGATTGTGGCCTAATCCGAATGAAGAATATGAGCCGGGCGGAATTTTAGCAGTTATCGCAGAGGACATTGATATTTTCGAAGTCAGATATTTCGACGGAGAAGAATGGTCCAACGAATGGCCGGAAGAGATGGAAGTTTTACCCCAGTTAATCGAGGTAAGCATTGTGGGTAAACCACAGAGCCGGGGCACACCGTCAATGGAATCTATCATGATAAATTTGACCAGATCCGTAACAGCCACAGTTGCGTCTGAAGATAGTGAGGAAGGCGGTCAGGGAGGTGGAGGACAAGGAGGCGGCGGGGGAGGTCAGGGAGGTGGCGGTGGAAGCCAAGGAGGTGGCGGTGGAAGCCAGAGTGGCGGAAGGGGATAAATCAGGAAAAATCTCAAAGCAAAAGTTTAGCTGAAAAAATGCGTACCAAAGGTAACAACAAAGGGCTTGTTCTTGTAACAGTGCTGTGGGTAACAGTGGTGCTTGTGGTGATTGTTGCAGTGCTCGGACGCCAAAGCCGGCTTGACACGAAAGTCTGCCTTGCCAGACTGGAAGGAGTCAGATGCAAGTGGGCATCCCGGGCAGGAATAGAAAAAGCTATCGGAATACTTAATGAAGACACAAGAGAAAGTGACTGTCTGACTGATTTGTGGAGCGATAACGAGGAAGATTTTAACGATATTTACCTGCAGAGATGCTGGTTTACCGTTCGAGCTGTTGATGAGGCGAGTAAATTAAACATAAATACAGTTACAAAAGGGCAGCTTTTAGCATTGCCGGAAATGCTTGAAGAAATTGCCGATGCTATAATCGACTGGCGGGATGAAGATGATACGCCAAGTGCAGGAGGCGCTGAAGGCGGGTATTATGAGAATTTGCAGTACGGATACATGGCCCGGAACGGCCCATTCAGGACGATACGCGAGCTTCTTCTGGTCAAGGATATAACAGAACAGTTATTCTTCGGAGAGGACACCAACCTCAACGATCAGTTGGATTATAATGAACAGGACGGTGAAGAGAGCCTACCATATGATGACGGAGATAGTGAGCTGGACAAGGGATGGATAGCGTACCTGACATGTTATTCTTACGATAACAATAAAGACGCCGAGGGTAATCAAAAAACCAATATCAACGAGGGCAATGCGAGTCAGCTATCAAGGTCTCTTGGCATAAGCAACTCTCAGGCCGAAGCTATTGTAGAGAACCGCCCAAGCAACGGATATCAAAGTATCGGCGATTTGATAGGTAACGGCTCGAATAGCACGCTGGATGTGCAGACTTTTTCGAGTATAGCAGACAAAATAACAGTCGATGACAGTGACAAGATACCCGGGAAAGTAAATATTAATACGGCCTCAGATATAGTACTGGCAGCCTTGATGGGCGGCGGAGATTCGGCCCAGCAGACTGCGGAAAATATAGTCGCTTATCGAGAAACTTTGTTGTATGGGATGGAAAGCATCGGGGAGCTTTTGGACGTTCCGTCGATGACTGTTAATACGTTTAAGAAAATTGCGGATTTAATAACAACACGATCCGATGTCTATTCAATTCGCTGCGTGGCTACGGCGGACAGAAACGGTCCCAACGGGACAAAGCTGGAAACCGAAGCGGTGGTGGACAGGGTCTCAAGCCCTTGCAAGATACTTTTCTGGTATCAGGGAGCAACTAATTAATGAGCACAAAAACCAATATCAAAACACTGCATTCTGTAATAGCAATAGCCCAGGAGGAAGGTAAGCTCAAGGCCATCGAGCTTCGGTGCCAGGATGGCACTACAAATGTTCTCTGGACAAAGAGCAGCGAATATGGCACTTCAGACTGGAGGGCCTTCGCCGCCAAATGTGGTTTGTCCGTTGAGCCAAGGGAGCAAAGAAGCCCAGACAGTTCCAGAGCAGTCATCGTCGGGTATAATTCGGCGGGTGTGGCTTTTTATCGTATCAGTGTACCTGCAGTTGGGGAGGAAGAAACCGCATCGATAGTTAAATTACAAGCTGAGACGCGGCTTCCGCTTCCGGTAGAACAAATGGAGATGGCCTGGCGAGCAGACCAGATGCGGAACGGTCAGGCAGGCTTTATCGTCGCGGCGGCAAGAAAAAAACCGTTAGAGGATTTCGTGGAAAATGTGCGCAATTTTCAGCCGACTAAGATATTATTTGACTGCGAGGGAGTAACAAAGGCGTGGAAGGCATTCTTTTGTGGAAATGAAAAACTTGCCGTGGTTTTAAGTATGGCAGCACAGAGTACGCAGGTTTGTCTGGTTGAAGACGGACGATTGTGCAATGCAATGATCCTGGACATAGGGATGGAGGATCTTGCCGCAGAGGACGAAGCCGAACAAATGCAAACTTCCGAAAGATTCATACAGGACATGATCAGCGTATTGGAATTGTTCGGCTACAGCGACCAATCAGAATTGCCGGTTTTTCTGCTTTCAGACGGTAATTCTGCACATATGAACATAGTATCTTCTCTCAATTCGGCAGGATTAGATGCACAAATAGCTCTGCCGGACATCAAAGAATTGCGGACGCCGAGCGAAATCGGCATTGAAGATATCTACGAATACCGGGTAGCGATAGGTCTCGGGCTGATGGCATTTGAGACGAGCAAGAACGAACTTAACATTTTCGAGCATATATACAGGCCGACGTCAAAAAAGGAAAAGAAACATTGGCTTTATTCACCAAAGATAGCTTGCGGAATAGCAGCGACTATGCTGGTGCTGTTTATCGTTGTCTATTGTGCTGTCGCTATAGCCAGTCCCGGCGCGATAGAAAAGCATTTGAAAGCGTCGGCATCCGAGGCTGATCTCAACAGTCTGATGCAACGGCAAAAACTAATCAAATCGGTTGCACAGCAAAGGCCTGATTTACTCGAACTCTTAGGTCAGATTAATGCCAGCGGTGAGAGGGGGATAAAGCTGGAGAGTTTTCATTTTAAGAAGGGCCAGCCGGTTACAATCACCGGTGAGGCACCCGGCAATGAACAGTTGTATAAGTTCGAGAAAAATTTACAGGACAGAAAAAGCATAAATAGTGTGAAAATGAACCCAAGCAGAGACGCTAAAACCAAGAAAATCAAATTTACCATAACTTTTCATTATAGAAATTTTACGAAATAGAAAACTTGCTTAGAAGGTTTTGAAGCCATGATAAAAAAATTAAGCCAAAAAGACATTCGGACATTAAAATTCGGTGCCGTATGCGCAGCAGGAATTCTCGTGTTTTGGGTTGGTTCCAAAGTGTTTGACCGCTTGAAAGAGGCACGTGCATCTACTGCCTTGCTGAACAACAAACTGGAGCTTATCGACGTTGACAAGGCCAAACAATCCGGCCTGATGTCAATTGTGCCCAAGTTCGAGATGCCGGTAGGGGAAGAAGACCAGAAATTCCTCTTCTTAGATAAACTTACCGAGCAATTTAAAAAAGCGGGAATAAAAAACCAGCCTTTGGAAGTCGCCTCTAAAGGAAAATCCAAGCAGCCCGGGTACCAATTGCTGCGTATGAAATGCAGCGCTACATGCAGATTAACGCAGGCGCTCGATTTACTGGCCAATCTGAAAGACAATCCGTATCTGGTTGGAATCGAGGAGCTGCGATTAAGAATCGATAAAAAGAAGCCTCAGGAAGTTGCTATGGACCTGACAGTATCAACATTTGTGAAGTAAGGGAGGCAAATTATGAAAATTGATTATCTGAAAGAAAAGAAAGAATTGGTTTCAGTTGTTCTCCTTGGAGTCTCAGCGGTTTTGGCAGTTTCTATTTTAGTAAAGGTAACAGGCTTTTTTACAGCCTCAGCCAAGGCAGAGAAGATAGTGAAGACCGCCGTTGCACAAAATACCGAGGACGCCAACGATATCGACAAGTACTTCGCCAAATACAAGATGCTTGCAGATGCGCTAAAAAAGAACAACTTGTTCGCGCCGCCTCCACCGAAGCAGCACCCTGTAACAGAGGTATTAGGAATATTCGGTGATGAAGTGATAATAAGAGACAAGCTGTATAAAGTCGGTGATAAGATTGGAGACGCAAAGATTGTAGCAATTGAAGCTACGCAAGTAACTATCGAATGGGACGGCAAGAAAAAAACCTTTTCTCCTATGGATGCAGGAGGCTCTTCTCAGCCGGGCAGACCGGGAGGTCCAAGAGCAACGGCAAAGGGAGGAGGGCCTCCCGGAGCCGGAGGAGGAAGTGCCCAGATGGTTACAGTTCAGTCGCAAGGAAGACCAGGAGGGCCAATTGGCGGCCCCGGGGGCGGCATGGGGGGATTCAGGGGAAGACCCCAGAATATGTCCGAGTCTGAAAGAGACAAATTCAGGGCTCAAATGCGTGAGAAATACCAGAATATGTCTGAGGCAGAAAGGGAAAAGTTCCGAGCCGAAATGCGCGAAAGAATGATGGGTGGTGGACGGCCTCCAGGTGGCGGACGAGGCCCAAGTGGCGGACGAGGCTCAAGTGGTGGACGACGAGGTGGTAGATAATTATAAAAAGGATTAAAGTGAGGTAACTAAAATGAAACGATCAGGAGCAGTACTAATATTTGTAATAGTGTGGGCCGCGGTGCTATTTGCTTCCTTTGTAATCGGGATTTGCGTAAGGGAAGTGAGATTCCACCGTGCGAGGGGGGTAGTTGAAGCAACAAAAGACACAGAAACTACTATACTTAAGGTAACCAGCAAGATTGAAAAACTAAGTGAAGCAGAGAAACTTGCACAAGAGCTGGCCCAGAAATCACCTGCTCCCAGAGCCGGAGGGGGTGAACGATTTGCCAACCGTCCTCCAGGACCTGGGGGCGAAGGTGGAATGGGTGATATGATGGATCGATTTGCGAATATGTCAGAGGAAGAAAGAGCCCAGATGCGTGAAAAATTTGCGAATATGTCTGATGAAGAAAGAGCCCAGATGATGCGTGAAAGATTTGGCGGCAGACGTCGAGGGGGCGGCGAGAGATTTCAAAATCTTTCCGAAGAAGAAAGGGCCCAGATGCAAGAGCAAAGAAGGCAAATGATGGAAAGAATGGAGAACATGACTGAGGAGGAAAGGGAAGCGTTTAGAGCCGAAAGGCGCGAACGGATGGGCGGCAGGCGGCCGCGAGGCGACGACCAGGGCGGCGGAAGACGACCACAGGTAGACGGTCAGGGCGGCGGACGCCGGCAAGAAGACGATAGCAGTGGCGGGGCCCCTCCACCGAAGGGCAGAGCCTGCTTTATTGCCGAGACCCCCGTATGGGTAGACGGCAAGCTCGTACAAATTTCCAAAGTCACCGCGGGCCAGACAGTCGGTAAGCAGCTCTGCGGGTCATGGTCTCTGGAGCAGGTTGAGGAGCACGAGGGGACGTTCGAGTGTCGTGACATAGTGCTCGAGAGCGGAAATAGTATCGGCGTTGTAGATGCACACTGCTTCATGCTCGATTCCGGACAATGGATGGCGGCCCAGAACTTGACAAGCGGTTTGAGATTGAAAACGCTGACCGGCACTGTGGTTATCAAAAGCGTTACAAAAAGAGCCGTGCCTTATACCGGCAAAGTCTATAATCTGAAGGTTAAAAGCTCAGACCAATACATGGCAGGCAAAGATATGGTAATAGTGCGTGATTATTGATGCAGTGCTTCGGTGCGTGTTGGATCCGCTCATAGAACACCGCACCGGCCCATAGGGTAAAACCAGGCGGTCGGCAAAATAGATAACAGTAAGAAAACAATTAATGAGGTGAAAAAATGGACTGGGTAAAATCAATAATATCAGTAGTAGTTGGTATTGCGGCGGTTCTTATTATCTGGAGGGTAGGTTTTGTCCCTGACCCACCGATATCCGGACAAACCGAAAAGCCAACTGAAACCAAAGCAGTCGCTGAAGCTGAGAAACCCGTTGAAGCTCAAAAGCCGGATGCCACAGACAAGCCTGAAGTAGCCTCTGATGTTAGCATACCCGAAAAACCAAAGGATGCGAACGAACCCGGAATCGTTGCGGATGCTAATGAACCTCCAAGGGTAGTGGCCGTGAGCGATTCGAGGGGACCGGATGACGTTAGCGGGCAGATAAAACGTGCTGTCATTACGGAGAAGAGTGAATCTGCGGAGCCGAACGAGCCGATGGAAAACCTGAATCTCAAAAACGTGGAAATGAAAACCATTATCGAGAAACTCGCGAAATGGACCGGCAAGGTTATTATTCCCACCGATGAGTCACTGAAACAGAAAATAACCATATACTCACCTGAGAAGCTGCCAAGAAGTAAGGCCCTTCAAAAGATTTATAGTGCGCTGCGTATGAAAGGCTATATTGCCGAACAAACCGACGGCACGATTTTTCTCAAACCTATCGCCGAAGCAAAACTCGGTGAGGTTCCAACGATATCGGATGATTATGCGCTTGCTTTGAGAGAAAATAAAGACCAGGTAGTCCAAATGTTCTTTAAGTTAGACAACTACAGTCCCTCGCAAATGGGTCAGATTATTCTGCCGCTGGTGGGTGACTACGGTTATGTAAGCGCCGACGAAGGCACAGGCACTCTGCTTGTAATTGATACGGTCAAGAGCCTGATGCGCATCAGCATGATAATCAAACAATTTGACGTAGTCGAAGTTGAGGAAATTTTAACGGAGATATTTGAAATTCAACACGGCGATCCAACGGCGATGGTTGAGCTGCTGCAGACACTTTTGGGTGACGGCAGCAGCAGTAGTATAAGAGGCCCCAGCCGGGGACGCGGACCTTTCTCTATGCAAAGACCGGGAAGTCCTCCGAGCAGCTCATCCAGAAGCAAATCAGGTGGGACAGCACAATCGGTCACTGTAGGAACGAGCCGGACGCCGGCCCTGCTTATCCCGCAGCCTACTTACAACTGGATTATCGTAAAAGCTACGGCTGAAGACTTAAAGAAGATTGGCGAGTGGATTGATAAACTCGACAGGGAAGTACCTACACTATATGTTGACCAGCCACTTTCAAAAATTGAAAATAAAAATCAGGTAGTCCAAAAGTTCTTTAAGTTAAAAAACTACAGCCCCTCGCAGATGAGCCAGATTGTCGGACCCCTGCTTAGCGATACCGGCTATGTAAGCGCCGATGAAAGCACAGGCAATCTTGTTGTTCGTGATACTGTTGAGAAACTGATGCAAATCGAAATGATTATCACAGAATTTGATGTTCCCGAAGCCGAGCAAACCGTTACGGACATTTTTGAAATTCGCAACGGCGACCCAGCGGAGATAGTTCAATTGCTGAGGATGCTTATAAGCGGCGATGCCGGCACGAGCTCAAGGAGTCTTGGTCGCAGCAGCGGATACGGCAGTTACGGCCGAAGCAGCAGTTATGGTCGAAGCAGCCGGAGCAGTTATTCAAGTCGTGGTTACTCGACCAGCAGAGGCAGGACAGGCTCATCTCAATCGGTTTTGATTGGGCCAAGCGAACAGCCGATAGTGCTTATCCCGGAGCCGCAACGCAAGTGGATTATTGCAAGGGCATCGGCTGAAGATATGAAGCTTATTGGCGAGTGGATAGATAAGCTTGACAAAGAGGAGCCAGTCAAATCAGAACACGAAACAGTTTCAATTACATACGCGGACGTCAGCGAAGTTGCGGACCGTCTTAACGAGGCGATGCAGCAGATGCCAGGCTCAGAATTGCAGGCGAGCGTTCTTATTCAGCCGTTAGAGCAGGCAAGACAGATTGTCATCTTCGGCAGGGAAGATATGCGTACAATGGTCAAGAAGCTTATTGCAGAAATAGACATTCCTACGGGTCTGTTCAAAACGGAACATTTCCCGTTAAAACACGCCGATCCTGATGAAATTAAGGAAAAATTAGACGAACTTTATGAGGCAGCCGGCATTGGAAGCGGCAGCAGATATACTTATGTATTCAACTATGGCAGCAGTCGTGGTGGAAGCAGCTCAATGTCTGCCGAGACAGTAAGAGTAATATCTTATCCCACACTCAAGCAAGTGACGGTCATAGCCTCGGCCGAGAACATGGAAAAAGTAAAACAGCAAATAGACGAATGGGATGCCCCGATTGATGTTGAGCAAGTCAAGCCTCTGATAATTGAGCTGCATAATTCCGATCCTGTTCAGATGGCCGAGCTGCTCAGAACGCTTTTCAGTGAAGAAGGCGGTGGAGGACTGAATATATACGATCTTTTATTCGGCAGAGGTACCGAGGAAAAGGCAAAAATTGTCGGGCCGCTTTATGGCCAATTGACCTTCGAGGAGGTGCCGCAGACAAAAAAGATAATCGTAATAAGTAAGATTCCCGAGGCATATCAAGTTATTAAGGAACTGATACTCGACCTTGACAGACAGGAAATGGCGGAAGTACCCAAAGTTATAGAACTTAAGTATGCAGACCCCGAAGACCTGAGCGAACGCCTTAACGCAATGTTCGTCGAAGCGGGGCAAACGGCCAGGATTCGACTGACCGAACAAGGATTGAGCGAGTCGTCTTTGGTGGGTGAAACGGACGACAGCAGCAGTAGTAATACTTCAAACCAAGGCGACACTTCGTCGGAGGATGACTTTTATACGCCGCCCTGGTCGGGGTCCGGTGCACGCAGCGGTATAAATGAAGAGATGCCAATCAGTAACGTCATCGGCAGGATTCGCTTCGTACCGGAGCCGCATACCAAGTCGATTATGACGCTTGCTCCGCCGGAGTTTATGGATGAGATAGAAGGAATGATTGCGGAACTGGACGTGCCGGGCAAACAAGTGATGATGGAGGCGATTATCGTTGAGATTGAGCACAGCAAAGTAACTTCTCTGGGTGTCGAGTTGTCAACGAATCCCGCTGCATTTGGCTCAGTAGGTGAAAATGCAATTTTGACACTGAGTAATCTGACACATATAGGAACTCATGGATCGGCAGCCGGCACAATACCTCCCGCTGGGGGAGCCACAGGCTCGGGGACGATTATCGGTGTTGGAACAGATATTTACGGCTTGATTGATTTTCTCGTCAAGACAACCAATGCAAAGATTCTGAACCAGCAGACTCTCTGGACAAAGGACAATGAGGAAGCAAAATTCTTCAAGGGTAGTCAGGTTGCCTTCCTTGGCAGTACAACCTTAATAGGCGGACAAGGAGGCAGCCAACAAGCCGTTGATTTCGAGAAAGTGGGTATGGAACTGCGTGCACGTCCAAGCATTACACCGGAGAACAAGGTTGATATGGACGTCAATGTTGAGATTTCTTCGCTTACTACAGACCTTGTGAACAGCCAGCCGGTCAGGAGCACTATGGAAACCCGGACGAATATGATTGTACAGGACAATCAGACACTTTTGCTCGGCGGCATCCTGTTCCAGAAGGACAGCGCTGTGACAAGCAAGCTTCCGCTGCTTGGTGATATGCCTTTGGTCGGGGGCCTGTTCCGACACAATTCCATTGAACAGACAAACAGCGAGATGCTTGTGTTTATAACACCCCGTGTGATAGATGAATCAGCCGAGAACATTCCCGAAGCCACAAAAGAGAAAATAGAGCAACCAAAAGAAAGACTCGAAGACGTCAAGGAACAATTACATGAAACCATGGAAGAGCTTGCATGGGAAACGCCGTAAGTTTTTTCACGGATAAAACATATAACATTTAACAACTCGGCCCTCTGAGCAAACGGACAACTGCTCAGAGGGCTGATGATTTAATTCAAGAGTGGACTTACCAAATCCTTCTCTAAATCGGATTGCGGGGACTTTTTACTGGCAAGTTGTTTGTTTGTAAGGTAAAAAATAGCAACCTGGGCATTGAAAATCACGTAGTAAAAGTGAAGGAGACATAACAATGTGGTTCGCGTATCTGGAGTAAACAGTAAATGGATGCCTTTAGCTTAAGACCAGACGAGCTGCCTGATTTGTCAATTGATACACTTGGCCCGCCAAGGACAGATTCGCCGCTGGCGGAAGGTGGGTGCGGTTTTGTCGATGACAGTGAGAAGGTTCTGCTGTACACACATTCCGAGGACCTGCAAACATTCACCGGCCGCGGAAAAGCCCTTCCGATGTTCGAGAGGGCGGGGCCTCGCCGGAATATATACTTCGAGCCGGAAAAGCTAACCTGCGGGATCGTAACGTGCGGTGGATTGTGCCCCGGCCTTAACGATGTTATCCGAACAATCACTCTCAGCCTGCTCTGGCAATACAAAGTTAATGCAGTTTATGGTTTTCGTTACGGATATATGGGTCTATCTTCCAAAGCTCCCAAGGAGCCTCTTTTACTAACGCCCGAATCGGTAGATGATATTCATCTTAAAGGGGGGGATATTTTATCATCTTCCCGCGGTCCGCAGGAGTCCGATGATATGGTCGATACCCTGGAGAAGATGGGGGTCGAACTATTATTTGTCATCGGCGGAGATGGTACGCTTCGAGGGGCACACGACCTTAATACCACAATCAAGAAAAGAGGGCTCAAAATTTCGGTTATCGGCATTCCGAAGACAATCGACAATGACATCTGCGGCATAGAGCAATCCTTCGGCTTCTCGACAGCAGTTGAGGCGTCAAGGCCGGCAATTCACTGCGCACACGCAGAAGCCAAAGGCGCCTGGAACGGTATCGGATTGGTGAAACTTATGGGTAGAGATTCGGGCTTTATAGCAGCTTACGCGACATTGGCAAACAGCGACGTGAACTTCTGCTTTATTCCGGAAGCGCCTTTTGTACTGGAAGGAGAGAACGGATTTTTGCAGGCACTGGAAAACCGGTTGGATAGAAAACACCACGCAGTAATAGTCGTAGCCGAAGGCGTAGGCAAGCAAATAACTGCAACAGATGGTGTTCAAAAGAAGGATGCTTCCGGTAATATTATACGAGAGGACATCGGGCTTATTTTGAAAGAAAGAATAACACAGTATTTTGCAGAAAAGAACAAGCCGGTCAGCTTGAAATATATAGACCCCAGTTATATGATTCGCAGCTTACCTACCGATTCGAACGACGCGGCTTTTTGCGTATTACTCGGTCAAAATGCAGTCCATGCGGGTATGTCCGGCCGAACGAATATGGTGGTCGGGTACTGGAACCAATACTTTGTTCATATCCCCATATCACTTACTATCCTGAAGAAAAAGAAGGTTGACCCTGACGGCCACTTGTGGCAGACGGTTTTGGAAACCACCGGGCAGGGGCGATAAAAGTGAAAGACTGTCATTTCAGAACACGCTTAAAACAGATTTGAGCATACTGGCCCGGGTTTTGTTGATAAATCATATCTCGGTAAAAGCTCAGAGTCATTTCTAAATTCGTATAAGCCTATATATCAAAATATGTAATTCCCTACATAACTGATTAAAAGGGCATTTAAAAAGGTGTGATTGGGAATCAAAATATTTTTTAATTTTTTTAGAACACCATTGACAGATAGGAGTAAATACTATTTAGTAGCGATTATGAATGAAGAAAAAAACAAAATCAATAATATCGAATTAGACGAAAAGACCATGCAATTTACGTCTCAATGCAGGGAGGCAGGCCTGAAAGTTACTCCGCAGAGGATAGCGATATACAGAGAGCTTCTGCAGACAGATGAGCATCCTTCCGCGGAGATGCTGTACGAGAAAGTAAAAAAGACATTTCCGAGTATATCGCTGGACACGGTCAACAGGACACTATTGACGCTCAATGAGATTGGCGCTGCCTTTACGGTAGCAGGCTCCGGGGACGCCAGGCGGTTTGACGGTGGATTACACGAACATCAGCATTTTAAGTGCGTAAAATGCAAAAGAATTATTGATTTTCACCATAAACCCTTTGATAATATAAAATTGCCATCGGAACTGAGTGAAAAATTTACAGTGCTTAGAAAAACCGTATATGTCGAGGGATTATGCGATTTGTGTAGGTAGAATGATCGAGTTAGTAAATGTTTTATAGAGTTATGCAAAATTGAGGTTAGGCATATATTATTTAAGAAAATCAGGTTTTTGAATTTTTTAAATAATCAAATCGCTGCTTGCCGAACAATAATTTATTTTTTAAAAAGAAAAAATCAGAAGAAAATTTTTTCTTTTCAAAGTATGCCTAACCTCTATTTTGCAGAAGATGTTAACATTTTTAAGAAAGAGAGGTAACAAATGGAACTGAAAGGGAGTAAGACAGAAAAGAATCTATTAGCGGCATTCGCAGGTGAATCACAAGCCAGAAACAGATACACATATTTTGCCAGCCAGGCGAAGAAAGAAGGATACGTGCAGATATCGGCTATTTTCGAAGAGACGGCCAACCAGGAGAAGGAACATGCCAAGCGTGAGTTCAAGTTTCTCCAGGGCGGAGAGGTTGAAATAACGGCAGGCTTTCCAGCCGGCAAGATAGGCACTACAGTGGAAAATTTAAAAGAAGCAGCGGCCGGAGAAGATTATGAAACGACCTCGATGTATCCTGAATTCGCGAAGGTCGCAGATGAAGAGGGGTTTAAGGATATTGCAGGGGTTTTCAGAAATATTGCCGTCGCCGAGGCCCGCCACAGAGACAGGTATTTAGCTCTTGAGAAAAATATCCAGGACGGGAAGGTATTCAAAGGGGAAAAACCAGTCAGATGGGTTTGCAGGAACTGCGGTTATGTACACGAAGGTTTGGAGGCACCGAACACGTGCCCGGCCTGTGCGCATCCGCAGGCCCATTTTGAGCTGGAAGCTACAAATTATTAATGTCAAATAGATAGATGAAAGGTGGGGACAATGAAAAGCAGAAAAAACAAGAAAATCTTATTGGTCGCTTTATTTGTGTCGGCTGTTGTGTTCGGCTCATTGGCGTATTCGCACTGTCAGATACCCTGCGGAATATACGACGATGAGGCCCGGTTTAATGCGATCGCCGAGCACATTACAACAATCGAGAAATCGATGAAGCAGATAAAGCTCCTTTCAATCCAGGGAAAAGCAGATATGAACCAGATTGTTCGCTGGGTAAACAACAAAGAGGCACACGCCGACGAATTGAGCCATATCATAACCTATTATTTTATGGCGCAACGTATCAAAATAGCATCGGAAGGTAATGTTCAGGAATATAATAAATATATTAAAAAGCTGACATTGCTGCATGAAATGCTTGTTACTACTATGAAGGCAAAGCAGACCACCGATACAGCCAACGTGGAAAAACTAAGAACTTTACTGAACCAGTTCCATGATGCATATTCGGGCAAGGTCGCCCTGAGCGAACATAAACATTGAAGGGAAACAGGTGAGAATATGGCGGAAAGAAAAGATGTGGTAAAATTCAAGGGTAATCCTCTAACACTGGTGGGCAATGAGATTAAGGTCGGTGATAAAGCTCCGGACGCAGCGGTCTTAGCCAACGATTTGTCAGAAGTGAAGCTCTCCGGCTTTCGGGGAAAGGTTTGCGTAATCTGCACAGTTCCGTCTCTGGATACGCCTGTATGTGATATCCAGACGAGGAAGTTCAATGAGCAGGCCGCATCGCTGGGTGATGATTTAGTCGTATTGACTATCAGCATGGACCTTCCGTTTGCCCAGAAACGCTGGTGCGGTTCAGCAAACGTGGAAAATGTTCAGACACTGTCAGACCATGTAAAAGCTGAATTAGGCACTGGATTCGGCGTTCTGATAAAAGAACTGCGACTTTTGGCCCGAACAGTATTTGTTGTGGACAAAGAGGGTATTATTCGTTACATAGAGATAGTTGATGAACTAACGAATGAACCCGATTATGAAGCAGCACTAACTGCAGCTAAAGAAACAGCAAAATGAGACAATTAAAACCAAACATTTACGCCGTCGGTGCAATTGACTGGGACGCCAGACTATTCGACAGGCTTATTCCGCTGCCGGATGGTACCAGTTATAATTCTTATGTGGTACGGGGCAATGAGAAAGCAGCATTGTTGGATACGGTGGACCCTTCCAAGACTGAAGTTTTATTAGACAACCTTTTAAGGCTCGGGATTAATAAAATCGACTACATTATTGCGCACCATGCAGAGCAGGACCATTCGGGCTCTCTACCTGATGTGTTATTAATATATCCGGACGCAAAGGTGGTCACAAATCCCAAGTGTAAGGTCATGCTGATTGACCTTCTCGGCATAGAAGATGATATATTTATCACGGTTGAAGACGGCCAGGAGCTGTCATTAGGTGACAAGACTTTACAGTTTGTCTATACTCCATGGGTTCACTGGCCGGAAACTATGGGCACGTATCTTAAAGAGGACAAGATACTTTTTTCGTGCGATTTTTTTGGGGCTCATCTGGCTTCAAGCAGCTTGTTCGTTGATGATGAGGCGGTGGTATATGAATCGGCAAAGCGTTATTACGCCGAGATTATGATGCCATTCAGACGGCAGATAAAAAACAACCTTGCAAAACTTGAAGACTTAGATATAGAGATTATTGCTCCGAGTCACGGACCTGTACATGACAATCCCAAGTTCATTATAGACGCATATAAAGACTGGATTTCTGATGCCGTTAAAAACGAGGTGGTAGTTGCTTATGTTTCCATGCACGGCAGCACGGCCAAAATGGTGTCATATTTCACCGAAGCTTTGATCGAAAGAGGTATCACTGTAAGGCAATTCGAGCTTTCAACGGTCGATATAGGCAAACTTGCGATGGCGCTGGTAGATGCAGCAACGGTGGTTATCGGCTCTCCTACGGTTCTTGTTGGGCCGCATCCGAGTGCTGCCTACGCGACTTTTCTGGCCAATGCACTTAGACCCAAGACCAAATTTGCCTCCATAATCGGCTCTTACGGCTGGGGCGGCAAAATGGTTGAGCAATTGACGAGTATGTTGACAAATCTAAAGGCAGAAATCCTTGAGCCGATATTAGCAAAGGGCGATGCCAAAGAGAGCGACTTTGCCGCCCTTGAGAATCTCGCTGATGAAATTCTTGCCAGGCACAAGGAAATTGGAATCACAAATTAGTATTTTCGAATCACGAAAGGAATTGATTATGGCTAAAAAACTTCAAATTTATAAATGCGCCGTTTGCGGTAATATTGTAGAGGTGCTTCACGGAGGGGCGGGTGAGCTGGTCTGCTGCGGTAAGCCGATGGAGCTTCTGGATGAAAAAACAGCCGATGCAACAACAGAAAAGCACGTACCAGTAATCGAAAAAATCGACGGCGGCTATAAAGTCAAGGTCGGATCTGTGCCGCATCCTATGGAAGAAAAACATTATATCGAGTGGATTGAGCTGCTCGCCGACGGCAAGGCATATCGGCAATTCCTCGAACCCGGCGGTGAGCCCGAAGCAGTATTTAACGTCGAGGCCGGTTCTGTCGGTGCAAGAGAGTATTGCAATGTTCACGGTCTGTGGAAAGGGTAAGAAATGATAAGCAAAAAGATGGAAGATGCCCTGAACGAGCAGGTCAACGCAGAGTTGTATTCGGCATATCTGTACTTGTCAATGGAGTCATATTTTAAGGCCCAGAACTTAAATGGTTTTGCCAACTGGATGAGAGTACAGACACAGGAAGAAGTAACACATGCGACGAAGATTTATGAGTTCATAAGCGAACGGGGCGGCAGAGCAATACTGAAGGCCATAGAAGGTCCGCAGACAGAATGGGACTCAGCATTAGCGGTTTTCAATGCGGTTTACAAACACGAACAAAAAGTAACCGGCCTGATTAACGACTTAGTGGATTTAGCTATCAAAGAAAAAGACCACGCTACTAACAGCTTTCTGCAGTGGTTTGTAAATGAGCAGGTCGAAGAAGAGTCTTCCGCCGACGGAATAGTTCAGCAACTAAAAATGATGGAAAACGCACCGGGTGGAATGTTTATGTTAGACCGGGAGCTGGGACAACGAGTTTTTACACCTCCAGCAACAGAAGGAGAATAACAGTGAGCATTTCTTTTAATGCCATTGAAGTCTTTGAAATAGCGGAACGGATTGAAAGAAATTCAGTCAGCTTCTATCGCAAAGCAGCAGAAGCTCTTTCCGACGAAAAAATGTGTCAAATACTACTGAGCCTTGCCGAGTTCGAAAAGGAACACGAAGAAAGTTATGCCAATATGAGAAAACAGATCTCGACCAAGGAATGGGACATGATAACATTCGACCCGGAAAATGAAATGGCCTTGTACCTTCAGAAGATTGCCGACAGCCGTATTTTCGATCCTAAAAAAGACCCCGCTGAGCAACTGAAAGATAAAGGAACCATAGAGGACATTCTAAATTATGCTATCGAGTCTGAAAAAGACAGCATCATTTTCTATCTCGGGCTTAAGAATTATGTTCCTGCGACAGCCGGCAAGAATAAGGTCGATGAAATCATCAACGAAGAGATGAGCCATATTACCGAATTAAACTTGAGATTATCAGCTTTGAAGTATATAGAAAGAATGTCGATTTGAGTTAATCATCAAAGGCAGAATTTAATCAGGCCGTGTATAAAATTGACTTTGAGTTGAATCAGTAAGTAGTTATCCTACCCGCAACTGAAAGGGACAGAACAATGGGAATGCCATTTAACGCCGATGAAGTTTTTGAGATGGCCGAACAGATAGAG
>Ga0114922_10001200_pt1 | contig 24762 bp, 22 predicted proteins | sample AartaG_FD_100975 | JGI IMG/M metagenome (GOLD analysis project Ga0114922, IMG submission 100975) | Deep subsurface microbial communities from Aarhus Bay to uncover new lineages of life (NeLLi) - Aarhus_00045 metaG | ecosystem: Environmental > Aquatic > Marine > Oceanic > Sediment | place... | reverse complement strand
GCCCGCCGCCGAAAGTCGTGGCGTGGTCTCCGCGCTCGATCGCTTCACTAAGCCGCTCGGAGGCAAGCACAGCGCCCATGGGAAAGCCCCCGGCCAAGGGTTTGGCCAGAGTGAGGATATCCGGTTTCACGCCAAAATGCTCGTAGGCAAAAAGCTTTCCGGTGCGGCCCAGGCCGCACTGGATTTCATCGAATATGAGAAGGACATTGCGGCGCTTGCAGACCTCGGCCAGATTCATGAGAAAATCCCGGGTCGCCAGGTTCACTCCACCCTCTCCCTGTACCGGCTCGACAATCACCGCGCAGGTATCCACCCCGATTTTAGACTCCGCATCTTCAGCATCACCGAAACGAGCGAACTTTACTCCAGGTACCAGCGGCTCGAACGGCATGCGGTATTTCTCGCGGTCTGTCAGCGCCAGGGCGCCGAAAGTTCTGCCGTGGAAAGAGCCGGTAAAGGAGACAAATCCCGAGCGGTCACGACCCGGATTTTTATGCGCCCACCGGCGCGCCAGTTTCATTGCGCCCTCGATTGCCTCGGCTCCGCTGTTGCAGAAAAACACTTTACCTGCAAACGAATTTTTCACCAGCAGTTCGGCAAGTTCCACCTGAGGAGCGGTATAGTAAAGGTTGGAACAGTGGACAAGCTTTTCAGCCTGGGTGGCAATCACCCGGCTAAATTGCTTATTCCCATAGCCCAGAGCGTTCACCGCGATGCCGCTGACCATGTCCAGGTAACGTTTGCCGTTGGTGTCATAAAGGTAGCAGCCTTTTCCCTGTTCGATTACAAATTCGGGCCGGCTGTAAGTACCCAGTATGTAACGCGCTTCATCGCGAATTATTTTTTCTGTCCTGTTCACCGCAGGCCGAACCTCCGCGTGCAGAAATCTTCTGTCATCCAGATGGAGGATTTCAAAAGGAGTTCAAACTTCGAAGGGAATAAAATACAATGATGAAAGACAAGACGCAAAAAAAATGGCTCCCGGGTCGTATCAACTGCTGCGACAGGCCAACCTGAGCTCTCAGGCAAAGAGGTTGGTTCCCTCGCTGTTGCGCAGAGATTGGAATTCTTCGAGAAGCATTCCGGTCACAGGGCCCGGCTTGCCGCTACCGATTTTACGCCTGTCGATGGAAATCACCGGAATCAGCTCAGCGCCTGTACCGGTGAGAAAACATTCATCTGCCACATAGACATCGTGAAGTGTCAGTGGCAGCTCGCGCACAGGGACACCCTTTCTGACTGCAATCTCCATCACCACTGCGCGCGTAACACCGAGAAGGATCGGGAACTCGGGCGAAGGAGTGAGAAGTTCCCCGCGTTTAACAATGAAAATGTTGTCAGCGCTGCATTCGCATACATAGCCGTCTGCGCTGAGCATCAAGCTTTCCGGCACACCGGCCAGGTTTGCTTCCATTTTTGCTATTATGTTATTGAGATAGTTGAGACTTTTAACGCGCTGGCTGATCATATCGGGAGATATGCGGCGGGTCGAGGCGGTTATGATCGGTATTCCCTCCTTGTAGAGCTTTTCATCATAAAGCTGAATTTTATCGACAATAATAATTATCGAGCTTCTGGAACACTTTTTCGGGTCGATCCCCAGGTCTCCTTCTCCCCTGGTGACCACCAGGCGGATGTATGCATCCCTCATGCCGTTGGCTTTCACAGTATCGACTACCGCCTGTTCCAGCTTTTGGCGGCTGAGAGGAATCTGGAGCCTGATAACCTCAGCGCCTTCGTAGAGACGCTCCATGTGCTCGGCAAACCGGAATATCCGGCCGGAGTAAACTCTGATTCCCTCGAATACACCGTCGCCGTAAAGAAGTCCGTGGTCGAAAACGTTTATTTTCGCCTCGCTCTTGGGATAGAGAGTACCGTCGATATAAACCTTGGGTTCCATAAACAAAAGTCCTCGCGATTGAGATAGAGTGCAGCGAAAACCATCCAACAGGAGAAAGAAATCTCTGCCGGAAGAACAATAATTTTTTCGTGGCGGATTCCGAGCTTTCCCTGTCCGGGACAGTGGCGATGAATTTGCAAAACAAGTTAATTTGTTCAGAAATACAGCACCCACAGGGTAAAGCGTGCCATAACCCTGCAACTTACCGGTAAACCAACATTCGAGGGGAATTTACTTAGCTCCCCTGGAATTGAGAAGCTTGTAAACAACACTGTCGGTAAGGGCCTGCCAACTGGCATCCACGATATTAAAGGAAACGCCCACCGTGCCCCATTTGTTTTTATTATCGCCGGATTCGATCAGCACGCGCACCATCGAGGCAGTGCCCGCGCCCATGGGCAATACGCGCACCTTGTAATCGAGAAGTTTGACTTCCTTGAGCTCGGGGTAGAATTTCTCCAGCGCCTTGCGCAGGGCATTGTCAATAGCGTTAACTGGCCCGTTGCCAACTGCGGCGGTGTGTTCTGTCTGGCCGTCCACCTTGACCATGATCGTCGCCTCGGAGGAGGGAACCTCCGTGTCGAAGCTTTTCTGGTCGGTCACGCGAAAGCCTAATAACTCGAAAAACTCGGGCAGCTTCCCCTGGGCGCGTTTGATCAACAGCTCGAAACTGGCTTCGGCGCCCTCGTACTGGAACCCTTCGTATTCGAGGGTCTTGAGCTTATCAAGGATCTCCCTCACCACCGGGTCTTTGCTATCTATATCGATGCCGAATTCCTGGGCCTTGTAAAGGATATTGCTCCTGCCGCTCAGGTCGCTGACCAGCACCCTGCGGTGATTGCCGACAAATTCGGGATCGATATGTTCATAGGTTTCCGGGTTGCGCACCACGGCAGAGACATGCATGCCGCCCTTGTGGGCGAAAGCGCTCTCACCGACAAAGGCCTGGCGCTTGTTATCCGGCATATTTGCCAGTTCGTTGACAAAGCGGGCAAGCTCGCGAAGCCGCTTGAGATGTCTGCTCGGGATCGCGTCATAGCCCATTTTAAGCATTATGTCCGGGATGATCGAGACCAGGTTTGCATTGCCGCAGCGCTCGCCGTAGCCGTTGATCGTGCCCTGTACATGCATCGCACCCGCCTCTACTGCGACGAGAGTATTGGCCACTGCCAGTTCCGAATCGTTATGGGTGTGGATCCCGAGCGGTACATTAATTGTTTCGGCGACCTTTTTCACCACTTCGCTGACAAACGAGGGCAGGCTGCCGCCATTGGTGTCGCAGAGCACTATCCTGTCCGCCCCGGCATCCTCTGCGGCCTTGAGAGTCTTGAGGCAATACTCGGGATTTGCCCGGTAACCGTCGAACAGGTGTTCCGCATCGTAAATCACCATCCTGTCGCGCTTTTTCAGGTAATCCAGAGATTCGTAGATGGCCCTGAGATTTTCATCCAGTTTCGTACGCAGGGCATCCCGGACATGGAGGTCCCAGCTCTTGCCTACCACGGTTACCACCTCGGTTTCCGCGCTGAGCAGGCTGTTGATTATCGAGTCACTCTCCACCTGGCCGCCGACCCTGCGGGTCATGCCGAAAGCCGTGGGTTTGGCCTTTTTGAGCGGCGACTTCTTGACTTCCTCGAAAAAGAGCGCGTCCTTGGGATTGGAACCCGGATACCCGCCCTCGATGTAGTGGAAGCCCATTTCGTCGAGAATATGGGCGATCCGCATTTTATCCTCGAGGGTAAAGGAGATATCCTCGGCCTGTGTCCCATCGCGCAGGGTTGTATCATAGACTTCAATAGTTGCCATTAGCAGAACTCCTACTTTTTCATCCAGGTCATCATTTTACGCAATTTAGCGCCAACCTTTTCGACCATGTGCTCGGCGTCCTGGCGCTTACGGGCGTTGTAAACCGGACGGCCGACCTTGTTTTCCAAAAGCCACTGGCGGGCAAAGGAGCCGTCCTGAATCTCGGAAAGCACTTTTTTCATCTCCTGGCGCACCTGCTCGTTAATAATTCGCTTGCCGGTCACCAGATCGCCGTACTCGGCGGTATCGGAAATGGAGTTGCGCATGTTTGCGATACCGCCTTCGTAAATCAGGTCCACGATCAGTTTCACCTCGTGCAGGCACTCGAAATAGGCGATCTCTGGCTGGTAGCCAGCCTCAACCAGGGTATCGAATCCGGCGCGCATAAGCTCGGTGAGTCCACCGCAGAGCACGACCTGCTCGCCGAAAAGATCGGTTTCGGTTTCCTCAGCGAAAGTTGTCTCAATGATTCCGGCCCTTCCAGCCCCGATTCCGCAGGCGAAGGCCAGGGCCAACTCGTGGGCCTTGCCGGTGGCATCCTGCTGGAGGGCGATCAGGCAGGGTACTCCACCCCCTTCAGTATAGATACGCCGTACAAGGTGACCGGGGCCCTTGGGAGCGACCATGAATACATCCGCCTCGGCAGGAGGCACTATCTGGCCGAAATGGATATTGAAACCGTGGCTGAAAACCAGTGCCTTGCCCTTTTTCATGTGCTGGTCGATATCGGAACAGTAGACATCGGCCTGGATCTGATCCGGAAGAAGGATCTGGATCACATCTGCACTCTTAGCGGCTTCGGCCGCTGTAAGCGGCTTGAAACCATCCTTGAGAGCCTGCTTGTAGTTGGCCGTGCCTTTCAGTTCACTCACGATCACATCGAAACCGCTGTCCCTCAGATTCTGCGCCTGGGCGTGACCCTGGCTGCCGTAACCGATAATGGCGATCTTGCGTTTCTTTAAAACAGCAGGCTTAGCGTCTTTTTCGTAGTAAATTTTCATTTAGCGCCTCCACTTTATTGGACATGTTGGAAATATCGCCTTTCGATTATTCGGAAATTCAGACCTGATCCGGCGCACCGAACCGGCCGCACACGCGTAACCACAAAATAAACGATATCTATTTGATTCGAAATAATCTTCAACCGGGCGAGACATGCCCGGCTGCTTGCGAAAATCATACTGGTTTCGGCGTATGCTCAATCAGGCCGGCATTTTGCTCGAGGACCAGTCAGGGCTTTTGCCTGTATACTCGCGCTTTAGAGCTACTATACCGGTGCGGGCCATTTCCTTGATCCCGAATGGCTGGAGCATATTAATACATGCCTGAACCTTCTTGTTGCCGCCTGTAACCTCGATAGTCAGAGTCTTGGGCGAGATATCCACAATTTTGGCCTGGAAGATGTCGGCGATCTGTGCTATCGAGTTGCGTGTCGAGGCAGTGCAGCTGAGCTTGATCAGCGCAAGTTCCCGGTTGATATGTTCCTCGAAGGTAAGATCGACCACCTTGATTACATTGATCAGCCGGTTGAGCTGTTTGATTATCTGTTCGATAACCATGTCGTCACCGTGGGTGACAATTGTCATGCGGCTCAGTTCGGGGTTTTCTGTCTCTCCCACGCAGATACAGTCCATGTTAAAACCTTTGCCGCTAAACAGATTGGAGATTCGAGCCAAGACCCCGAACTTGTTCTCCACCAGTAGAGAAATAGTGTGTTGCATCTGCTGTCTCCGTTGTCGGATATATAAGGTTTTTATTCGATAATATCCGTGGCCATTTTACCGGGCGGAATCATCGGGTAAACGTTTTCATGGCGGTCAATGTGAAAGTCGATGAATACCGGGCAATTTTTCACTTTCATAGCCTTTTCGAGCACCGGAACCACCTTGTCGTGTTTTTCGACTCTCATTCCCTTTGCCCCATAAGCTTCGACCAGCTTGACAAAATCAGGGTTCGTAAATTCGAGGCAGGTATGGCTGTAGCGCTTGCCGAAAAACAGTTCCTGCCACTGTCGGACCATGCCTAGGAATCCGTTGTTTAATATTGCCACAATCACGTTGAGCCGCTCGGATACGGCTGTGGCAACCTCCTGCACGGTCATCTGGAAGCCGCCGTCACCAACTATGGCAACCACTTTTCTGTCCGGTGAAGCCAGGGCCGCGCCGATTGCCGCCGGAAAACCGAAGCCCATGGTTCCCAGCCCGCCTGAGGTCATAAGAGTGCGCGGTTTGAGGAACTTATAGTGCAGAGCGACCCACATCTGGTGCTGGCCGACATCAGTTGAAACAACTGTATCATCACCGCAAACCTTGTGGATTGACTCGATAACATACTGCGGTTTGATACTCTCGCTTTTATTGTACTTGAGAGGGTGAGTTTTTTTCCAGTGGTGGATCATGCTGAGCCAGTCTGCTGTATCTGCCTTTTTTGTTAAGGGCAGAAGTGTTTTTAGCACTTTTTTACAGTCACCCACGATTGGATAGTCCACCTTGATATTTTTACTGATCGAGGCCGGGTCCACATCTATATGGATCACACTGGCTTTTGGGGCGAACGCATCGAGCTTGCCGGTAACCCGGTCATCGAAACGGGAGCCCACAGCAATCAGCAGGTCGCTTTCGTTGACCGCCATATTCGCATACCAGGTGCCGTGCATCCCAAGCATCCCCAGAGAGAGCGGATCATCCTCCGGGAAAGCACCGAGCCCGAGCAAGGTGGTTGTGACCGGTATCCCGGCCTTGTAAGCGAGTTCAGTCAGCTCGGCTGAGGAATTCGAAGAAATACATCCCCCACCAACATAGAGAACCGGCCTTTTAGCCTGTGCTATCGCCTCTGCCGCCTTTTTGATCTGCTGAATGTGCCCGTGCTCTGTAGGTTTGTAACCCGGGACGTCAACAGTATCAGGGTACTCGAAAACCGATTCCGAAAGGAACACATCCTTGGGAATATCAATCAGCACTGGGCCCGGTCTACCGGTGGAAGCGATGAAGAAAGCCTCCTTGACTGTGCTGGCCAGATCCGCGACATCCCGAACCAGGTAGCTGTGCTTGGTGATTGGACGGGTAATGCCGGCAATATCCACCTCCTGGAATGCATCATTGCCGATAGCGGCCCTGGCTACCTGGCCGGTGATACACACTACAGGTATCGAGTCCATGAAAGAGGTGGCAATGCCGGTAACCAGGTTGGTGGCTCCAGGTCCTGAAGTTACAAGGCAAACACCTGTTTTGCCGGAGGCTCGCGCGTAGCCGTCCGCCATATGCTGGGCGCCTTGCTCGTGTCGGCAGAGCACGATCTTAGGCCTGGGGCAGTTGTACAGCTTATCGAAAACAGGGATTACCACACCTCCAGGATAGCCGAAAACGTGGTCGACATTCTCTTTTATCAGGGAGCGTATAAGTATCTCAGAGCCAGAAAGCCGCTCTTTTTTTCCGGCTTTCACTTTCGCGCCTGATTCCTTTTCCTTGACTATCTGCATAGCCCTATCTCCAGTATATGGTTGGTATTAAGCCGGCGGCTCCGCCATGAGAACCGGTTTCCCTTCTGTTCTCCGAACGGTTGAAATTCACCGACGGGAAAAATTCCAGTATCAGCAGGCTAATATTTACATGGTGAAGTCATGTATAAATTTAATGTTATTAATCATTGCGTCTATATTAATCTCTCAATCTATTTTTACCTCAAAACGCAAAATGAATGCACCAAGAGCCGCACCGGGCCGGCCAGTTCCCCAGACTAAGCATATATTGATTCAGAAATTTAAAGCTGATCGGGGGAACGGGCTCGCGGCTATTGTAGGCCTATTATAATCAAGCCGGAGCCTTCCCCCAAAGATACGGGAAGAATAATCAAAATGCTCAAAAGAATCAAAGCAGTAGATAGACGTGTACTCTGCATCAGGCTGAAGCGCCGGAGTAAGGCGTGTGGAGAGGATAGCTGTAAGAGGTTATAAATCATTCTGCCATAATCCTCGAATAAACGAAAGCTGCTGCCGACTCAGAGTGTTTATTGAGTTTTTTACTATATAGATATACAAAGGCATTGTCAAGAAAAACTTAAAGACATTCTTACGAATAGCGCCTCCGGCAGTAAAACAGCTTGAAAGCGCCGCTATTAGTTTCCAGTGGCCTTGCCCCGATGTATGGCTTATCATCTCTAATTTAGATACTTACAAAACGCTGCGTTCATCTTTACCAATACTAGACCAAATCGCTTCTGGGCCATATCAAGAAAGCAATCGAAAGCTTAGTTGTTTAGTATCCTTTAAATTAATAAGTTACTGGATCTTAGCACTTTTTGTAGCGTTTAAAGATATTGACCGCAAGCATTTAACTACTTATATTTTTTTGAATTTAAATTTTCTTCTCATCTGTTAACTCAAAGGCCCGATTTTAGGACAAAACGATAATCTATGTCTAGAGGCAAGAGACAAGGGAAGCGCGCCGTGCTTGTTATCGAGGACGGCCGTACGTTCCAGGGCAACTCTTTCGGGGCTGAGGGCGAGGCTATCGGCGAAGTGGTTTTCAATACCAGTATGACCGGCTACCAGGAGATACTCTGCGATCCGTCCTACAATGGTCAAATTGTTACAATGACCTACCCGCATATCGGCAACACGGGGATCAATCCGACTGATATCGAAAGCTCGAGAATCCAGGTCGAGGGATTTATCGTGCGGGAGAATGCTGCCCACCACTCCAACTGGCGGGCAACCCAAAGCCTGGATGAATATCTTCGTGAGGCAGGGGTTGTTGGAATCGAGAGAATCGATACGCGGGCGCTCACCCTTCATATCAGGGAAAAGGGCGCAATGAAAGGTATTATCTCCACCGCCGATTTTAACTACGAATCATTGATGAACAAGCTTTACAAGTACCCGGGGCTTATCGGCCGGGACCTGGTAAAAAATGTCACTATCGAGAAAAGTTACATTTTCCGTCCTGGCACCGAACCTGAATCGCCCGCAGACTATTATATCTATACTGCTGACAGGCCCGAGGATCTCATGACCCGGGAGCCGGGCGGCAACAGCGGAAAACACTACGTGGTGGCTATCGACTGCGGAATCAAATTCAACATACTGCGGATCCTCTCTTATTTCGACTGCAAGATAATTGTGGTTCCGGCTTCTTACAGCAGCGCCGAAATTCTGAGCCTCAACCCTGACGGGCTCTTTCTCTCCAACGGTCCGGGAGACCCGGAGGGGGTGCCCTATCTCAAACAGACAGTCAAGGATATAGTCGAGCAGCTGCCCGATCTTCCGATTTTCGGCATATGCCTTGGACACCAGATTCTTGGCCTTGCTTTCGGGGGTGAGAGTTTCAAGCTGAAATTCGGTCACCGCGGGGCCAACCACCCGGTGATGAATCTCGCTACTGGCAAAATAGAGATTACCACTCAAAACCATGGATTTTGTATCAAGGGGAGCAAGGATGAGAACGGGCAATGGCAGATCGACGGGTGTGCTGATCTCGAGGTGACCCACATAAACCTCAACGACCAGACAATCGAGGGTTTCCGGCACAAGAAGAGGCCTGTTTTCTCCGTGCAGCATCACCCGGAATCGAGTGCGGGGCCCCACGACAGCTGGTACCTTTTCCGCCGGTTCATCCAGCTGATCGAACAGCGCAAATCCTCCCTGGTCAAGTCAGCTTTCTGAACTTGCCCTTTCACCGTCCAAAAGGAGTATTGCAACCGTGACCAGAAATCAGAAATGGCTTCTCGGCATTTTTCTCGCCTTTTTTATCATTGCGGCGATAGTGATCTTTACCGCATTGGCATTGACCATTTTCGGCACCTCGGATTTCAAGCTGGCCGGTTCGTTTGGCGAGCGGGTCGGGATAGTGGAGATCAGGGGAATTATCGATGAATCGGAATCGATTCTCCGGCAGATCAAAACACTTCGCGAGGATGAAAGTGTCCGTGCGGTTGTTGTGCGTGTCAACTCGCCTGGCGGCGCGGTGGCCCCGAGCCAGGAAATTTACGCCGGGCTTGTAAAACTCAAACAGCGCACTGAAAAACCGGTTGTGGCCTCGATGGGCTCGGTAGCTGCCTCGGGAGGTTATTATATCGCTTGCGCGGCGGACTCGATCCTCGCCTCCCCGGGGAGCCTGACAGGCTCTATCGGCGTGCTTCTGGAATTTCCCGATCTGCAGGAGGTGCTTAGAAAAGTTGGAATCGGCTTCGAGGTGATAAAAAGCGCCGAGCACAAAGATATCGGCTCACCATTCAGGAGACTGACCGAAAAGGAGCGGGAAATCCTTCAGGAGATGGTCGATGACGTGTTCGACCAGTTCGTGGAGGTAGTAAGCAGCGAGCGGGGATTGAGCTGCGACAGCGTGCTTGCCTTTGCTGATGGCCGGATCTTTTCCGGTCGGCAGGCTTATAATCTCGGCCTGGTAGACCGTACCGGTGACTTCCAGGATGCGATCGACACAGCCGGTCGAATGTGCGGACTGGGAGAAAATCCTAAGACTGTCCGGGTGCGTAAAAAGCGGCTCTCCTGGCTCGAGCTGATAAATAACGCCGCCACGCGACTGCAGGACCCGGCCTCGGCAATGAGTTCACCGAGGCTGCTTTATCTTTTCCGCTGAGGTTGGGCAGATTTTCCAGTTCTGTACCCCGGTCTGGATTGGCCAGGGATATTTTGATAAGTCTTCAATTCGATTTTCGGGCGACTGTTGCTAATAAATTGAAACTCCAAACAGTAACTCAGGAGGATTTGTTCATGTCGATGATCGCTGATGTATCCGCAAGGGAAATCCTCGATTCACGCGGGAACCCCACTGTTGAAGTCGAAGTTGTGCTGGATGATGATTCTTTTGGCCGGGCAGCCATACCGAGTGGGGCCTCCACCGGAGAATTCGAGGCAGTGGAGCTACGAGACGGGGACCAGGGGCGCTACCTGGGCAAGGGAGTGCAGAAGGCTGTGGATAATGTAAACGAAGAGATAGGACCGGAGGTGATCGGCATGGACGCCTGCTGCCAGGCTGCTCTGGATAAAGCGCTGATCGAACTGGACGGGACCGAGAACAAAGGCAAGCTCGGTGCGAATGCGATCCTGGGTGTTTCACTTGCCGCTGCCAAAGCCGCCGCCGAATACAGCGGCCTTCCCCTTTACCAGTATATCGGCGGAGTGAACGCGAAAGTGCTGCCCGTGCCGATGATGAATATTATCAACGGTGGAAGCCACGCGGTTAATAACGTGGATCTCCAGGAATTCATGGTCATGCCCACAGGCGCAAAAAGTTTCTCCGAGGCCCTGCGCATGGGCGCTGAGATTTTCCATAACCTCAAAAAAGTGCTCGTTGGCAAGGGTTACAACACCGGTGTTGGAGACGAAGGTGGTTTCGCGCCTGATCTGAAAAGCAACGAGGAAGCTGTCGAGGTGATCCTCGAGGCTATCGAAAAAGCCGGGTATAAAGCAGGCGAGCAGATACAGCTTGCTCTCGATCCGGCAGCGAGTGAGTTCTATGAAAACGGGAAGTATGTTTTCAAGAAAAGTGACGGTTCGGTGAAATCCAGTGAAGACATGGTAAAATTCTTGGCAGATTGGGTCAAAAAATACCCGATCATCTCAATCGAGGACGGTCTGGACGAGGAGGACTGGGCGGGGTGGAAGATACTGACCGAGGAGCTGGGTGACAAGATTCAACTCGTTGGCGACGATCTTTTTGTCACCAACACCAAACGTCTTGCGCGTGGAATCCAGGAAGGCTGCACCAACTCGATCCTGATCAAGCTCAACCAGATCGGAACGCTGACCGAGACCCTGGATGCAATCCAGATGGCCAAGCAAGCGGGCTATACATGTGTTATCAGCCACCGCAGCGGTGAAACCGAGGATTCGACAATTGCCGATCTGGCTGTGGCAGTAAACGCCGGCCAGATTAAAACCGGATCAGCCAGCCGCACGGACCGTATCTGTAAATACAATCAGCTGCTGCGTATTGAGGAGGATTTGGGCGAGTCGGCTCTGTTCTGGGGCAAATCAGCTTTCTATAACATCCGTTAGGCTTTGCACGGATAACTTTAAATCGATAATTACCATGCCGGTCCTGTCCTGGAAAAAACGGCCAAAACTTGTACTGCTGACCCTGTTTGGCGGCCTGCTTATCCTGGCCTTGTTCGGAGGAGACTATAATTTCGTCTCCATCTGGAAACTTTACCAGAAGAAAAAAGCTCTTTCTGAGCACGTGGAGCAGCTCCGGATCCATAACCAGATACTCGCCGACCAGATCAGGGTGTTCAGGGAAGACCCGCAGGCCATCGAAAAGGTGGCCCGGGAAAATCTGGGAATGGCCGGCAAGGGAGAAACTATATATCGAATCCTGCCCGAAGGTCCGGATAGTGCAGCCGATTCGTTAAAACCAGGCAAATAATGTATTTTTGCGCAAAAAGGCCAAAATACTTGACATAATAAAGTGTTTAAGGTATAATAGCTTTAGAATTATCCTTTAGACAATTGTCGCGGGGTGGAGCAGTCAGGTAGCTCGTTGGGCTCATAACCCAAAGGTCGAAGGTTCAAATCCTTCCCCCGCTACCATTATATCAGGGATTTACCGCTTTGGCGGTAAATCCTTTTTTTCTAATAAGCTTCGGATTCTAATAAGCTTCGGATTCAAACAATTTGCGCACTATTTCTCGCTGTTGGGGAAAACAATAATTAAAGTAAAATTTTAATTATCCGTTATAACTTAAATAGATAGGGAAGTTATAGCTCTGCTATGATTTTTCTATCCGGAAATTGCCGCCTCTGGAGAGAATTAAATTGCATTTCCAGCCATTGACAAGCCAGGGAATTCGAAAATGAGTCGATCCAGAATCAAAGCCAAGACATCATATTTTCTCGTGACTACCAGCGGGAAACTTCGCAAGTTGAACCCCACTTTAGTATCCGTTGTCGCAATAGTTTGTTTCGCTGCAATTACTTTCATTGCAAGCCAATGTGTTATCTACAATCAGCGGCTGATCAGGGAAAAAAATCAGATTCAGGAGCAGCTTACACGAATCAACCAAGAACAGACACAACTTGAAAGCGACCTGAATATCTGCCTGACGAACAAAGAAGAGATCTCTCGTCTTTTGCATTTCAATACCGGGAAAGCTACTGATGAAAAATAAAATGTATTTGATGATATTTTTTGCCGATGGGCGTTCTCGCACTCTCGGGTTGGATTTAATCTCCACTATAAAAGTGACCCTTCTGCTGCTGTCAATCGCTTTTTTTGTCGGGTCAACGGTAATTGCTTATAATTTCTACATTCTCAGAAGCGTAAGGAGTTCTTATACCCAAACAATGCAGAATCTGACGATTGAACAGCAAAATGTCAAAAAGCGCCTTGTCGAGTTAGAGAATTTCGAAGAGAAAATATCCTTCTTTCTGGGCGTGCTGCCTGAGAATGATAATTTGGCTTCCAAAGTGAGCTACAAGGGAGGAATAGGCGGTGGCGAAGAATTGGAAACTATTTCAGCAGACGGTCTTGAATCCATGGTGGAAGAGAATAGTTATGAGTTTCCGTCCATTAGTCACGAAAACGAGAAAACTGATGAGCGAGTCAAGCGTTTGAAAAAAAGGCTCGAAGAGCTCGCCGATCTCGCCTTGCAGGAGAAAAAGCGCCTTGATTACACGCCATCGATCCTGCCTGCTCAGGGGTATATGACCAGCAGGTTCGGCTGGCGAATGTCGCCGTTCACCGGAAAACGACATTTCCACAGAGGTATTGACTTAGTTAACAAGATAGGTACGCCGGTCAAGGCTACAGCCGCAGGCAGGGTTATTTTAGCCGGGAAAGAGGTTTACTGGGGCAACGTGATATTTATCGAACATCGGGACGGGATTGTCAGCAAGTACGGCCACCTGAGCGAGATAAAAGTCAGGCGCGGGGACAAGGTTGGCAGGGGTGATTTGATCGCCCTGATCGGAATGAGCGGACGCACCACCGGCCCGCATCTTCATTACCAGATCGAAATTAACAATAAAGCAGCTGACCCGACCAAGTTCGTGATCGAGGAACTGGATTAAAAACCGAATAACATCATAATTTTCATTCCTGTACTAAAGACCGAAAACCCTCCTCAGGTCGTTGGCTGTTGCCAGCAGCATCAGAGCGAACACTATTAAAAGGCCCACCTGAATCAGCCGCATCCTCTGGGCTGAAGAAAGCGGCCTGCCGAAACGGACCACCTCGATCAGCAGAAACAAGAGGTGTCCTCCATCGAGAACCGGGATCGGCAGGAGGTTGAGAATCGCAAGATTGATACTCAAGATCGCCATGAAACTCCACAGGTATCCCGACCGCGCCGACTCCCCGGCCAACTGTCCGATCAGCACCGGTCCGCCGAAAACATCTTTCGCCTCTCCCAGGGAGATACGCCTGGTAATCAAGCCTATAAAAAGGTTTGTAAGGCTTTCCGTGATGAACACAGTCATATGGACCGTATTCTTTGCCCCGGCTATAATAGATTCGGTAAGAGGCAGCGGGACCCGGTCAAAATACGGGCCGATACCGATTAGACCCCTTTCCTCGAAAGAACCGTCACCCCGGGAAACACTTCTTTTCTCCGGTGTTGCCTCGATCTGAATCCTTTCGGCGCCTCGCTCCACGAATAGCGTGAGAGGAACTCCTGCGCTGGCATAGATTTTCTCAGTCATTTCGCGCCAGCTCCGTACCGGCTCCCCGTTTATCCCAAGTATCAGATCGCCACGCTCCAGGCCCGCTTTCTGTGCCGGTTTACCCGGGATAACGGTGCCGACACGGGGCAGTGAAAAAGGAACAAGGGCTGTTACCAGTTGCTGGCGGAGCGAATCATTGGCAGTGGAAATCGAAACGGAATATTGTTCGCTACTCTGCTGATCCAGAAGGAAAAAACCGGTGGCCCTGCCAGAGCCACCGAGCACCTCATCGATTACCCCGTCCCAGTTGGATACCTCGATACCGTTAACTTTCAAGATTTCTGACCGGTCCCGGATTTTTTCCATTCCCGGAAGGATCATCTCCTGTTCCAGGGTCTCAACAGTTGTGGTTGAGAAGGTATCAACTCCCTGGAAAAAGATAATTCCCTGGTAGAGTATCATGGCGAGCAGAAAATTCGCCACCGGACCTGCGGAAATCACAAGGAATCGCTGGAAGACACCCTTATTTTCGAAATGACGTGCCGGATCCGTGGACACTTTTTCCGGGTCAACGGTACCTTCAATCCCCTCTGCCGGATCGTCTCCGGCCATTTTCACGTAACCGCCGAACGGGATACAGGACAGAGAGTATTCGGTCTCGCCCCAGGTGCGGGTAACAATCGGCTTGCCAAACCCAATCGAAAATCGCAGCACCTGAATGTCCACGAGTTTGGCCACCAGGAAATGCCCCAGTTCGTGGACAAATATCAGCACTCCGAGAACAAAAATTGCTACCAATACGGTAAAGGCCATCATTACTCCGCTTTTTTTCGTTAAGCCCTCCCATAAGTGTATATCGGGTTGGGATGGACTCACTATCAATTTATTGCCCTTTGGGCTCCAGTGCAAGTTTCTCAAGTTATTATTCAGATCGCTTATTCCGGCCGTACTTTTATTTCGAGCTAAAATGCCGGCTTAACCTGAAACAAAAAGGGCAAGGCATTCCTCGCCCTCGAAGTTCCTTAAATCACCGGTAGAACTTCTCCAGAGATTATCCCTTCAAGGTATCCAGCGGCTTTTTCTAAGCAATCAGCTGCACTGCAAAATCCCTGGCCCAACTGTCTGCCTGAAAAATCTCCTCCAGCGAGGGCTCGCCTCCTCCACGAACCTCGGCCAGAGTCTTCTCGATTATCACTGGTATCTGCGTAAAGGCGATCAAGCCCTTGCTGAAAAGCTTCACAGCAGCCTCGTTAGCTGCATTGAACACCGCGGTGGCAACGCCCCCTTTCCTGCCTGCTTCGTAAGCAAGCGCCAGGCAGGGAAAATTTTTCCCGTCCACCGACTCGAATGTCAACTCGCCAATAGCGGCTAAATCCGGAGGCCTGATACTGCTCTGCACACGATCCGGATAGGTCAGCGCATATTGGATAGGAATCCGCATGTCCGGAACACCTATATGTGCCAGCACGGCGCCATCGTGGAATACCGCCATCCCGTGGACTATGGACTGCGGGTGCACCAGAACCTCTATGTTCTCATACTCCAGTCCGAAAAGAAAGTGCGCTTCGATGATCTCCAGTCCCTTGTTCGCCAGGCTGGCCGAATCGATCGTGATTTTCGGCCCCATCTTCCAGGTTGGGTGATTCAGGCTCTCGGCGAAAGTGACCTTTTCCAGCCGCGCCCTGTCGCTTCCTCGAAACGGGCCGCCGGAAGCTGTAATTATAACCTTCTCCAGGGCACTTCGGGATTCGTGCAAGTCAATAAGCTGGAAAAGAGCGCTGTGCTCGCTGTCCACAGGAATGATCTCGGCACCCGGCTTCTCCCCGGCCAGCCGTATCAAGTGTGCGCCCGCCATTACCAGAGACTCTTTATTGGCCAGGGCGAGCCGCTTACCTGCCTTGAGTGCCGCCACCGAGGGGGCCAGGCCAGCCGAGCCGACCATGGCATTGACAACAATATCCACCTCAGGGTCTGTGGCAAGCTCGACCAGTGATTCCTGGCCGCAGCCCAGTTCGATAGCGCCGAGACTCTGTCTGTCGATCTCCTCGGCCACGCTGCAATCGGCCAGACAGATTCTGGCGGCCCCGAACGCCCTTGCGGACTCAAGCAGACGGTGGACATTTCTGTGTGCTGCCAGAGACACCACTCTGAAACGGGGGGCCAGTTCGTTAAGCACAGCGAGACAGTTCTCACCAATAGAACCCGTGGCCCCAAGTATGCAAACGTTCTGGGGCATGTAGACTACACCGGACTAATAAAGTAACGGAAAATCACGCTCACCGGCACGGTAAAAAGAAGGCTATCGAAACGGTCGAGCACCCCTCCGTGTCCCGGGATCAGTCTGGAGGAATCCTTAACCCCGGAGTCCCTTTTGAAAACAGAAACGACAAGATCGCCTGCTTGAGCGGCAATTCCGATCAGGAGTCCGTAAACCAGGGCCTGGACCCAACCGAAAAGTCCCATCCAGACAGAGCCCAGGAAATAGGATACCGCAATGCCAAGCAACATGCCGCCGATAGCTCCCTCATAGGTCTTGCCGGGACTTAAGACCGGGCTTAGCTTGCGGCGACCGAATAATCTGCCGCTGGCGTAGCTTCCAGTATCAACTGCCCAGGTACCCAGATAAGCCAGGAAAAGCCAGTTCACTCCAGCCATATCAGGATAACCCGGATCGAGACGCAGCAGCAGTTGGGTGGAAAACAGGCCGCCGAAATAAAGTATTCCGAAAGCTGTTACCGAGATGCGGGCAATGGCGCCCTGGACTCCCTGCGACCCGATTAGCGCAGCCACAGCAACTGCCATGAGCGCAAGGGAAACCGAAGAGGAAATCCAGATCGAGCTTTGAATTGTCAGAGCCAGGAAAACAGAGAAAGGCAAAGCAGCAGCCAGAAGGGTCCCCAGGCCTGCTATGGGTCTCAATCCCTTTTGCCGGGCCATCGAATAGAACTCACGGGCGGCCAGGCCAGCCTGAACTGCCACAAGCAACAAGACATACCACGAACCGAGGCGGATAAGCAGATAGATTGCCGGTACGCCCACTGCGGCGACCAGACATCGTTGAAGCAGGTTCACCAGACAACCCTCCTCCACTTCCTCCTCAATCCTTTTACTTTCAATGGATTCACCTGAGTTGAACTATTCTTTGCTTTTCACCCTGCCGAACCGCCGGTCGCGCTTCTGGAATTCACCAATTGCCTCGAAAAGATCCTTTTTGGTAAAATCCGGCCAGAGTATAGGGGTAATATAGATTTCAGAATAGGCGATCTGCCAGAGGAGGAAATTGCTGATCCTCATTTCACCGCTGGTGCGGATCAACAGATCCGGATCGGGGAGACCGGCGGTGTAAAGAGCTCCGGCAACAGTATATTCATCCACGCTTTCCGGATCCAGCCGACCTGCGGCGGCTTGACGGCAGAGATAGCGGGCCGCATCGACTATTTCACTCCGGCTGCCATAGCTGATTGCCAGATTCAATACCATGTCGTTGCAGTCCGCGGTATAGGCCTCCGCTTCTTCCAGGACCTTTAGCGGTTCCGGATCGATTTTACCTAGCCGGCCCAGACACCTGAGCTTGATCCCGTTTTTCTTGAGGTTATCCTGTTCTTTTTCTATGTATTTGCGCAGCAGGCGCATCAGGACATTAATCTCACCCAGGGGGCGCTCCCAGTTTTCCTCGCTGAAAGCGTATAGTGTAAGGGCTTCGCAACCCAGTTCACGGCAGCCCTTGACCACCGCCCGGACCGCATCCATACCGTGCTGGTGTCCGAATACCCGGGGTCTTCCGCGCATTTCGGCCCATCTGCCGTTGCCGTCCATGATTATTGCAATGTGTCTGGGTATGTTACCGTTTTCGATAATCAGCGCTTTGAGTTCGGATTCGGTCATTTCCGGTTTACCAATGGGGGATTATCCTGGAAACAGAATCACTTCTCACATAATAAAGTTATAATTAAAGCGTTATGATGGCAATAGTTAAAGTCTTGGTAGGGTTTTCGCAGCTTAAAAAAATCCCCGGAAAGTTCATTTCCGGGGCCCGTTCTCGATAATCAGATCGCTCAATTCAGTCACCGACGGTATCAGGTTCAAATCTCCATAATCTCGTCTTCTTTGGCTTTCAGCAGCACATCTATTTTTTCTATGTACTTATCTGTCAGTTTTTGCACTTCATCCAACCCACGGTGTGCCTCATCCTCTGAGATCTGATGTTCTTTTTCGGCTTTTTTCGCCTGATCGTTGGCCTCTTTGCGGGAGTGCCTGATCGAGATCCGGCCGTTTTCGGCGATTTTATGTGCAAGGCGGACCAGTTCTCTGCGTCGTTCCTCGTTAAGCGGGGGGATCGGTACCCGGATAATGTTACCTTCATGCGAGGGAGTAAGGCCGAGGTCTGAACTCTGGATCGCTTTCATGATCGATCCGACTATGGACTTATCCCAGGGCTGAATCATCAGGAGCCTGGGTTCAGGCGAAGTGATCGTGGCCAACTGGTTCAGCGGCATTTTGGACCCGTAAGCCTCGATCTGGAGGTTTTCAATCAGGGTCGGAGATGCCTTGCCAGTGCGGATACCTGCCAATTCGTGATGAATCCCTTCAATTGCCTGTTCCATCTTCTGGGTGGTCGTTTTCAAGACTCCCTCGATCATGATGTCGCCTCCACAATAGTACCAATGGTTTCACCGGCAATTATTCTGGAAAGAGCGTTTTTCTTTCCCATGTTAAATACCAGAATCGGCAATTTGTTATCCATACAGAGGGTAATTGCCGTGGTATCCATGACTTTGATTCCTTTCTGGAGAACTTCAAGGTAGGTCAATCTGGGGATAAACTTGGCTTGTTTCTCGACAGTAGGATCGGCGGTGTAAATTCCGTTGACTTTGGTAGCTTTAAGAATTATCTGGCTTTCGGTTTCGATTGCCCGCAAAACAGCCGCAGTATCGGTAGAAAAGTATGGATTGCCGGTACCGCCGGCGAAGATAACCACCCTGCCTTTTTCCAGGTGTCTGATCGCGCGGCGGCGAATGTAGGGCTCGGCGAGCTGTTCCATTCGGATAGCGGTCATTACCCGCGTAGCGAGGCCGCGGCTTTCAAGAATGTTTTGCACGGCGAGGGCATTGATCACAGTGGCCAGCATGCCCATATAATCGGCCGACACCCTGTCGATCCCCTGCTCAGTGGCGAGTGTGCCGCGGATAATATTTCCGCCGCCGATAACCAGTCCGAGCTGGACACTCATTTTATGCACCTTGTAGATATCATCAATCAGAGGGTTAAGGCAGGAGGGGGTGATATCCGGGCTTCCCTCGCCAGCAAAGGTTTCGCCGCTCAGCTTGAGAAGAACTCTGGTGTACTTTATAACGGACATCGGATATTATCTGGCTCCAGTTGGAATCAGGGCAGTGCGGGGTTCCTGCCCAGATAAAGGAAAGAAAGCTACTGACCCAGTTGGAATCGGGCAAAACGGCGGACTTGAATATTCTCACCGACTTTTGCCGCCGTCTCCTGCACTAACTGGCCGACCGAGGTATCGGGATTTTTGATAAAGGCTTGCTCCAGCAGGCAAACTTCCTGATAGTATTTCTCCAGGCGTCCCTTAACTATTTTGTCCAGTACTTTCTCCGGTTTGCCACTCTGGGCAACCTGCTCACTGTAAATCTCCTTTTCCTTTTCGACTAAATCAGCCGGAACTTCTTTACGGCTGATAAAATCCGGATTAGTGGCTGCGATATGCATGGCTATATCCTTGGCCAGCTGCTGGAATTCATCGGTCCGGGCTACGAAATCCGTTTCGCAGTTAAGTTCCACCAGCGCACCAATCTTGCCGCCTGTGTGAATATAAGAATGGATAAGACCCTCGCGGGTTTCTCGGTCCTGCCGCTTGGCAGCCCTCATCGCTCCCTTTTTGCGAAGAATCTCAGTGGCTTTTTCCGCATCTCCTTTCGCTTCGGTAAGAGCCCTTTTGCAATCCATCATGCCGACACCGGTGGCTTTACGCAGGGCCTGTACACTGGCCGCAGTAATCTCCATTATTATTCCTTATAAGCGATCTTGATACCTGTAACCTTTTATCCAATTCGAATGGCTAACCAGCTAACCGGATTAATCCAATAGCAGGGAATAGAGCTTTTTGCTGGGAACCAATTTTAGTTTCCGCGGGCTGGTCGATCTGATTGCTTATTCTCCGCTGTTTCTTTCTTCTTTGCCGACGCTGAGGCCTTTTCAGCTTTGCCAGTGTATTTCTTTCTGGTTGCGCCCGCATGTTTTTTTCCTTTGACAGCTTCCTGTTTTTCCGCACCGGCAGGTTCAGTTTCCTTGCCGGCGGCTTTCTTTTCAGCAACGGCTTTTTCCGTTTCCCTGGCAGGCTTCCTGGCTTTTTCCTCTGACTTCTTGGTTTCTTCGCCAGCCTTCCTGGGAACTCCGAAGGCCTTTTTTACCTTACCAGCGGCTTCTTTTTTCTTCTCACCGGCAGGCTCGGCCTTCCTTTTTTCGCCTTCTTCCCTGGCTTCCTTTACAGCACTCTTTGCGGCTATTTCCTCAGCAGGCCTTTTTCTGCGCTGACGGCGTCTGGGACGGGGACGTCTCGGCTGTTCCCGTTCTCTCTGCTCCCGGATTCCCACTTTGACTTCCTCACCCTCAGCCTCTTTCTCCATTTCAATTCTTTCAGTTATCTTCGCTTTGCCCTCAAGCACTGCATCAGCGATAGCCTGAGTAATCATCTTAACCGAGCGGATGGCATCATCGTTTCCTGCCACAGGGTAGGTGATTTGCTCGGGATCGGCGTTGGTATCAATCAGGGCAATAAGCGGTATCTTCAGCTTGTTCGCCTCGGCCACGGCAATTTTCTCTTTTTGCGTATCGACAACAAACATCGCATCGGGGACATCGCCGAGCAGTTTGATCCCGTCCAATGTCTTCCGGAGTTTCTGCAGTTCTCTTTGGAGCGAGAGGGCTTCTTTTTTTGCCCTCAACTCGAATTCACCTTCGTCCCTCATCCTTTCCAGTTCTCTGAGCCTGCGGATGTTCTTCTTGATAGTCTGGAAGTTGGTGATCATTCCCCCCAGCCAGCGTTCGTTCACGTAATACATCCCGCAACGGACAGCCTCATCCCTGATAATATCACGCAATTGTTTTTTGGTGCCGACAAAAAGGATATTCCCGCCCTTTTCCGCAATCTCCCGTACCTTGTCTGAGGCTTTTTTCAAGTGGTTCAAAGTTTTTTTCAGGTCTATGATATGGATACCATTGCGCTCGGCGAAAATAAACTTCTTCATTTTCGGGTTCCAGCGCCGAGTCTGGTGACCGAAATGCACACCGGATTCCAGTAAATTCTGGATGGTTGGAAATGCCATCTAAGCTCCTTCAGGAAATATTAATTCCCACAAACTAATGATAAATGCGATATCTGAATTCGAACCAATCGGCTGCAAAATAAACGCGTGCAGATTAGCGTTTCGAGAACTGGAAACGCTTTCGCGCCTTGGGCTGCCCGTACTTTTTGCGTTCAACCATGCGCGGATCGCGTGTCAACAGGCCCATTCTGCGCAAGGATAGGCGATGAGATTCATCCATGGCAACCAGAGCCCGGGCTACGGCGAGTCTAATAGCACCGGCCTGGCCGGAATGCCCTCCGCCCTTGACATTTACTTTAACCTTGTAGTGGCCGAGAGTCTCGGTCGCAACGAATGGCTGTTCCACAAGCTGGACGTGACTACCCCGGCAAAAATATTCATTCAGGTTCTGGCCGTTGACTTCCCATTCGCCCTTCCCGCGTGAAAGATAAACCCGTGCAACACTGGTCTTGCGCCGGCCAACTGTATGGACTGTTTTGCTTTCCTTTTCCAACTCGTATCCTCCTTAACGGGCTGCCCAATGAACGGTTTTGCTTTCAGGACGGACCCGTTCTGTCTTTAAATCTCCAATGGTTCCGGTTTCTGCGCTTCGTGGGGGTGATCAGGTCCGGCATATACTTTCATCTTTTTCAACTGGTGGCGACCCAGACTATTGTGCGACAGCATGCCCCGGACTGCATGCCGGATCACTTTTTCCGGTTTTTCGGAAAGCATCTTGTCCAGGCGAACTGTCTTGACACCTCCGAGATAACCTGTGTGACGGAAATAATACTTTTGCTCAAGTTTCTTGCCTGTCAGGCGAACTTTTTCCGCGTTAATCACGATTACGAAATCGCCCACATCGAGGTGCCGGCTAACATATGGCTTGTGCTTACCCATCAGCAGCCGGGCGATCTCCGAGGCCAGACGTCCCAGAATCCTATCCGTGGCATCAACCACGTACCATTTTCTTTCGATATGCTTACTTTTTGTCGCATAAGTTTGCATCTGATTACCACCCAGGCCCCAAAAGCCTTTTTTCTGTATTTCATTAACCGATCATTTACGGGAAAATTGCGCAAATGCCCCAGGGATAAAACTCTACAAATTTCCGGCATCTGAAAAAGATTTAAAAAGCTAATAATTAATAAAGTTATTGTCAATATTATTCTAAATCGTTTCTCACCTTCTGCGTGGAGGAGTAACCCATCTCTCAAATGCCGAAAGAGAAAACACCACCCTGAAAACTCTCTCCTCCGGATAATTCTCCAGCTCAGTTCTGCGCTTTAGATACTCGAATGCTATGTCTACCAGCCCGTTCCTGTTGGCAAAATACCTGCCGGTGCCGAAACTGAACGAGGTTTCGGTTATACTTGAGCCAGAGATTTTGTAAGGGTAAGTCGCCTGGGAAAAGCCCAGCCGGAGGGGGAATTTACGGTACAGCGGAGGGTTTTCCACGGCTGCCGGTAAAAACTCGTAGCCGATACAGTATCTCCACTGATTGGCAGCCGTTGCCGGCTGCTCGAGATCCAGGTCGCTGCCTTTCCAGCCCTCGTACTCTATGTCGGCCCCGATCAGGCTGTGCTGCGTTATCCGCTTTGAAAAGCCCAGCCTCCAGGAAAGCGGATACTTGAATCTGTATGTTTCCTCATACGAATAACCGCTGAGAAATTTACTTTTCAATTCCACATCGGCTGTTTTCGGAATCGTAATCGAGAAACCCACGTTGGTTCCCCTGATAGAGGTCAACACCCCGAACGTGGGCCTGACAAATGAATACCGAGTTTCATAGCTCTCCTGGTTGTTGACCAGGTTTGCATTCGAGAAATCAAACAGCCTCTCTCTTTTGGCTCTGCCGAACATCCAGTCGAGCCCCAAGCCAAAAGCCAGGTTATTACTCACAGTGCGGGCAATAGTGAACCTGCTGACATAAAGGCCGCCGTCAGAAGAAAGTGTGCGGCTGATTTCACCTGGAAAAAAGTCGAGATTAGGGCGGTCGGAATACTCCCAGGTGAGATCCCTCCGCTGGCAGACTCCCCAGGAGAGGACAAATTTCTTGTAGCTTGGGAATATCCCCCGGAATGAGAGGAACTCTGTGGAGCGGAGATTAAGATTTCCGCCGGGGCCTTTCAATGAACGGTAATCCTGTGCGATAACACCATTGAAACCTGCGCGCCAGAAATTCACCGTGCGGGCCGGATTGCTGATTGTGAAATCCTCCCCGGGAATCGCCGCACTAATGCCTCCCAGCGCGCGGCTTCTGGCGTCCCCCGGAGCTACCGGAATACCCAGATGAGGCGCGGCAAACATGGAATCCGCATGAAGGGAACCGGCAGTTGAACTCAAACAAACCAGAAAAACAGCCAGTGGCCAGGCCATTCCGTGTTCAGAAATGCAGAGAAGCGTGTGCTTGAAAAGTTTCAACATTACTACCTACCAGCTTTTGAGGCGACTTTTATTTTCGCGGTTTCGCAGCTTCCGGTGCATCCGTATAGATCAGTTTAAGATACGGCCGCCGCTGGATATCTTCCCCCCCAGGCGGATAAATTTCCAGGAAACCGGCGATATTGGTTCTGCTGAAACTCGAAACGACAATATAATTTGGACCAGTGTGTCCAGGCCCTTCCAGGATCAATCTCTGAAAGGCCAGGGTGACATCCATAATAATGGAAGAATCAGCCATGCCTACCCCTTGAGCCTGGCCGAGGAAAAGCTCCTCTGGTGGAACGAAAGACAATTCATGGGCCGTATGTACAGCCACATGGAAGCTGTCCACAATCGCCCTGCCGGCTATCCACAGGTGAAGCTGTGCCTGGTTTACCATGGCCAGGGACGGTAAAGCGCTCAGATCATAGGCGAAAAAGACCTGGCTTGAGGGAAATTCTCCGACTATCAGATACTCATCCCCATTGATCGTCCCGTCGTACTGGGCAATCGTAGCATCCTTTAATGCCCTGCGCTCGAGCAGGCTCTGAGTGGTCCCACCGCTCAGCTTGTAGATCAGATCCAGTCGCGAGGCCACGGGCTGGGTCGGGATCGACTCCCTGGCGATAAGGCCCAGGTAGGAATTCCGATTGTCGGCGAGGATAATAAACGGCAGGTCTATCGCGCCAGTGGAG
>Ga0114922_10001199_pt1 | contig 24778 bp, 22 predicted proteins | sample AartaG_FD_100975 | JGI IMG/M metagenome (GOLD analysis project Ga0114922, IMG submission 100975) | Deep subsurface microbial communities from Aarhus Bay to uncover new lineages of life (NeLLi) - Aarhus_00045 metaG | ecosystem: Environmental > Aquatic > Marine > Oceanic > Sediment | place... | reverse complement strand
CGGCGGCATGGGCGGTGGCGGCATGGGTGGGGGCGGCGGTCGGGGGGGCGGCGGCATGGGCGGTGGCGGCGGTCGCGGGGGCGGCGGCATGGGTGGTGGCGGCGGTCGCGGGGGCGGCGCCGGGGGGAGCTCGCTCATCTCCCTTCTGCCGGAGGGCGTCGACGCACCGATCTCTTATCCCGTGCTCAACATGCTCCTGATCCAGGGCACCGAGGAGGGGATCAACGAGTTCATCGAGCTGCTGAAGATCCTGGACCGGAAGCCCCAGCAGATCATTGTGGAAATCCAGGAAGTCGTGGTGAGCCAGACGGCGCAGAAGCAGCTGGGACTGGACTGGTTCTATATCGCCGGGAATACCACCATCACGCCGCAGGGGATGGCGACGGCCGCGAGCATCATCGTCGGGTACAACCCGCCGGGGCGCTCGAACTTCAAGGCGACCCTGTACTACCTGCTGGAAAACGGCTACGGCCGTGTAACCTCTTCCATCCGGGTCGCCACCATGAACCTGCTTCCCGCCTATAACTTGATAGCAGTTCAGTATCCCTGGGTGCAGGTTGGTGGGATCTCGGGAGACCCGTTCCGGGGCACCAACATCCAGACGCTCAACGTGACCACGTACCCCATCATCAGTCAACTGTACGTAGTGCCGCGGATCAATGGCGACGGCACCATCACCCTTAGTGTGCCTTACACCAAGAGTAACATCACGGGAACGGTCGCGGTGCCCACCCAGTTCGGCAGCATTGACTACCCGATCATCACCACGAACACCTTGCAGACGACCGTCAACGTCCGCGACGGCGAGACGTTCGTCGTCGGCGGCGGCGTGGACAAGTCTACGGTGACGAGCATTCGCAGGCTGCCGATTCTTGCCGATATCCCGCTGATAGGGGATCTGCTCTTCACCCGCAAAACGACGGTCCTCAACGAGGCGGAGACGCTGCTCTTCATCACGCCCCGCATCATCAAGGAAGAGGCGGCGCCGGCCACGCTCGGACCGATCTAGCGCGGGCGCGGCCGAACTGCACGAGATCTCCACGGAAGCGGCGCTCGGGCGAGCGCCGCTTCCGCCAGCATGGTGGAGCGCCCTGTGCTCAACTCGGCCAATGATCGCCAGGCATTCTCCGCGCTTCGCGTCGGCATCGGCGACCGCTCCTGCGAAATTCACGTGCGCCCCGGGGTCTTGGCGAGGGCCGGAGAGATGATCGCGCAGGCAGTGAGACCGGGCCGCGATTGGAGAGGCTGTCGGCCGCCTCGAGGTGGGGTGTGAGGTCCCGGAGAAGACGGTGAGTCGGGCGCTCGTGGAGTTGAGCGCATCAATCTGATCGAGGGAATGTCCGAAATGGTCTGCGACTTCCACACACACACCATCCACAGCGACGGCAGGCTGCTGCCGATTGAGCTGATTCGCAGAGCGGTGGTCCGCGGTTACCGCGCGATCGCCCTCACCGATCACGTCTCCTCGGGCAACCTTGCCCCCGTGCTGGAGGCGCTGATCGCTGACTGCCAGCTCGCAGAGGACCACTGGGAGGTGCGAGCCATCCCCGGCGTGGAGCTGACCCATCTGCCGCCCGCGGCCATCGCCGAGGTGGCAGAGGAGTGCCGGCGGCAGGGGGCCGAGCTGGTCATAGTGCACGGGGAGACGCTGGTCGAGCCGGTGCCGCCGGGGACAAACCTGGCCGCCCTCCGCTGTCCCGAGGTGGACATCCTGGCCCACCCGGGGGCGATCGACATCGAGCTGGCCGGCCTCGCCGCGCGCAGCGGGATCTTCCTGGAGATCTCCGCCCGCCCCGGGCACTCGCTCGCCAACGGGACCGTCGCCGCCGTCGCACGCGAGGCGGGCGCTCTGCTGCTCGTCAATAGCGACTGTCACGCGCCCTCCGAGATTCTCACCGAGGACTTCGCCCGGAAGGTAGCGACCGGCGCCGGTCTATCTGAAGAGGAGACGGCGAGGGCGCTGTTCGAGAACCCCGAGCGGCTGCTGGACAAGCTGGCCCAGCGAAAGCGCGCGGCCGGCAGCACCGCGGCCTAGAGGCGCGTGGCCGATCGCGTTTTTTTGACACCCCACAGTCGGCGTGCTATACTCGGCGTCGTCTGACCTACCCCAGATGAGGTGAGCGCGATGGCCCGCGTGCAGACTGCTCTTATCAGCGTGTCGGACAAGACCGGGATCCGAGAATTTGCAGCCAGTCTCGCCGGGCTCGGCGTGACGATTCTCTCATCCGGAGGCACTGCCGCGCACCTGCGAGAGGGCGGGCTCGAGGTCACGGATGTCTCCGACTACACCGGCTTTCCCGAGATGATGGATGGCCGGGTCAAGACCTTGCATCCGAAGATCCACGGCGGATTGCTGGCCCTCCGCGACAATCCGGAGCACCTGGCGGCCGCGGAGAAGCACGGCATTACGCTCATCGATCTGGTTGCGGTGAATCTCTACCCGTTCGAGCAGACAGTCGCGAAGCCGGACGTGAGCTTGATGGACGCCATCGAGAACATCGACATCGGCGGGCCCTCCATGGTGAGATCGGCGGCGAAGAACTATCGGTCGGTGGCCATCATTGTCAGTCCTGCTCGCTATCAGGCAGTGCTGGAGGAGATGCGCGAGAAGGACGGCGCGATATCCGACGCGACGCGCGCTCAGCTTGCGTTGGATGCTTTCGCGCACACCGCGTGCTACGACGCGGCCATCTACAGCTACCTCGCCAGCCGGGCAGGCGACGGAGCGGCGTTTCCGGAGTTCTTCCTTCAGCCGTACCAGAGAGTCAGCGAGCTACGCTACGGCGAGAACCCACACCAGCAGGCCGCCTTCTACCGGCGCTCCCTGCCCAAGCCAATCGGACTTGCCGCGGCGCGACAGCTTCACGGCAAGGCGCTTTCCTTCAACAACTACCTCGACCTGGAGTCCGTGCTGGGGTTCGTCCGCGAGTTCGAAGGCCCCGCCGCCATCGTGGTCAAGCACAACAGCGCCTGCGGCGCCGCCGTCGGCCGGAACTTGGTGGACGCCTACCGGGACGCGCTTGCGGCCGATCCACTCTCTGCATTTGGGGGGATCATCGGCCTCAACCAGCGAGTTGACCCCGAAACCGCGCAGGCGATAGTCGATGGCATCGAACGCCACGGGTTCATGGAGTGCGTGCTCGCGCCGGGCTACGATCCCGCCGCGCTGGAGACGCTGAAGCAGAAGAAGAACCTGCGGCTGCTCGAGCTGCCGGACCTGGCCTCCGCCGACCCCTGGGCGCTCAAGCAGGTTTCCGGGGGCATGGTCGTGCAGTCGCCCGACATGGAGCGGGAGCGGCCCGAGCTCAAAGTCGCCACCAAGCGCGCCCCGACGGCAGGGGAGGAGGCCGCGCTCGGATTCGCGTGGACCGTCTGCAAGCACACGAAGTCAAACGCCATCGTCATCGGGAGGGAGGGAGCGGCAGTCGGAATCGGCGGCGGCGTGACCAGCCGCGTCGATGCCGTTAACCTCGCCGTGGAGAAAGCCGGTGACCGCGCGCGAGGGGCCGTGCTCGCCTCCGACGCATTCTTCCCCAAGCCGGATGCCGTTGACGCCGCCGCCCGGGCCGGCGTGACGGCCATCATCCAGCCGGGAGGCTCGCTGGGTGACGAGGAGGCCGTCGCCATGTGCGACAGCCATGACATGGCGATGGTGTTCACGGGGGTCCGCCACTTCCGACACTGATGTGGGCGGCGCGCAGGCCAGCAGCCGGACAGCGGGCATTGCCCCGGATGTCCGATGGAGGAGCCGTATGAACCGCACGCTGAAGCAAGCAGACCCGGAGATGGCCGCCGTACTCGAAGAGGAGCTGGAGCGGCAGCGGACGACGCTGGTGATGATTCCCTCGGAGAACTACGCCTCGAATGCCGTGCTCCAGGCCCAGGGCTGTCTCATGACCAACAAGTACGCGGAGGGGTATCCCGGGGCGCGCTGGTACAACGGGTGCGGCGCAGTGGACAAGGCCGAGCAGCTCGCCATCGACCGGGCGAAGGAGCTCTTTGAGGCCGATCACGTCAACGTGCAAGCTCACACCGGCTCGCAGGCCAACATGGCGGCCTACTACGCCGTACTCGACCCGGGCGACACTATCCTCTCCCTGTCGGTGGACCACGGCGGCCACTTGAGCCACGGGCAGCCCACCAACTTCTCGGGACGCCACTACCGCGTCCATCACTACGCGCTCGACCGCGAGACCGAGCTGCTGGACTACGAGTCCGCGCGTAAGATCGCGCACCTCTACCAGCCGAAGCTCATCGTCGTCGGGTTCAGCGCCTACCCCCGAACCATCGACTGGGGCGCGTGGCGGGCCATTGCCGACGAGGTGAACGCGCTGCTGATGGCGGACATCGCGCACATCGTCGGCCTCGTGGCGGCGGGCATTCACCCCAGCCCGGTGCCGTACGCGGACATCGTCACCTCTACCACCCACAAGACCCTGCGCGGCCCCCGCGGCGCCTTCATCATGTGCAAGCGCCACCTCGCCGATAGCATCGACCGGGCCATATTCCCCGGCATACAGGCCGGACCGCTGATGCACGCCGTCGCGGCCAAGGCGATCGCCTTTGGGGAAGCGATGACCGAGGAATTTCGCGAGTATCAGCGGGAGATCGTCAACAACGCCCGCGCCCTCGGCGAGACTCTCCAGGCCCAGGGCCTCCGTCTGGTCTCCGGCGGCACTGACACGCACCTGCTGCTCTGTGACCTCCGGCCTCTCACCCTCAGCGGGCGCGACGCGGCCAACCTGTTGGAAGAAGCTGGGATCATCGTCAACAAGAACTGCATCCCCTACGACCACCAGCCTCCGGCCATCGCCTCCGGCATCCGCCCCGGCACACCGGCGGTCACCACGCGGGGCATGAAGGAGCCGGAGATGCACCAGATCGGGGAGATGATCGGTCGCGTGCTGCGCGTCCCGCCGGACTCCGATGTGCGCCGGCAGGTGCGCCGCGAGGTGCTCGCCCTCTGCGAGCGCTTCCCGATCTACGAGGGCATGGAGGTCGTCTGAGCTAGTCCGTCCCCGGTACATCGGCCCACCGGTCGCGATGACCTACCAACAAGCCGCCGCCTACCTTGAATCGCTCATCGACTACGAACGCACCCCCGCGGGGGCGGCCGCCGCGCGGGTGTGGAACCTCGACCGCATGCGCCACATGCTCGAGCACTTCGGTGATCCCCACCTCTCTCTGCGCTGCCTCCACATCGCGGGCACCAAGGGCAAGGGCTCAACGGCCGCGATGGCAGCCTCCATCCTGACCGCAGCCGGCCACCGCACCGGGCTCTACACGTCGCCTCATCTGGCCTCGTTTCGCGAGCGAATCCGCATCGACGGGAAGATGATCCCGGAGGCCGATGTGCTTGCCCTCGTCGATGAGATTCGGCCCATTGTCGAAGGTATGCGCGAGTCCGAGATCGGGCCGCCCAGCTTCTTCGAAGCCTACACTCTTATGGGATTCCTGTACTTCGCGCAGCAACACCTGGATCTCGCGGTCCTCGAGACCGGTCTCGGGGGCCGTCTGGATGCCACGAATCTCTCCACGCCACTGGCATGCGCTATCACTCGCATCGGTCGCGACCACACTCAGGAGCTCGGTGACACCATTCCGGAAATAGCGTGGGAGAAGGCCGGCATCATCAAGCCGGGCGTCTCCGTCATCTCTGCTCCCCAGCCGACGGAGGCGCTCGAAGTCTTCCAGGATGTGTGCCTGGAGCGCCGCGCGCAGCTCATCGTCGTCGGCGCGGAATCAGGACCGAAGGCCTCGATCACCCAGGCCGACCATGCCCGTCAGGTTATGACCATCCACGGTCTCCGCGGGATCTATCCCAATCTCGACAGCCCTCTTCTGGGCGCGCACCAGGCCGAGAATGCCGCAGTCGCCGTCGGTCTGGTGGAGCTGCTCGCCAACCACGGCATCGAGATCGGCGAGGAGGCAATCAGGGCCGGCCTCAAATCGGTCCGCTGGCCGGGGCGATTCCAGATCGTCAGCCGCAGCCCCTACCTGATCCTGGATGGAGCCCACGATGAGCTCGGCGCGGCCGCGCTGGCCGCGGCCTTGGAGTCGCTCTTTCCGAGCCGCCGCATCATCCTCGTGCTTGGGCTCCAGAGGGACAAAAACGCGGAAGGGATCATCGCTCCCCTCTGCCCTCTCGTAGATCGGGTGATAGCGACCGCTAGCAGTTCTCCCCGCGCCCTGGACGCTCGTGAGCTCCAGCGTCTCCTCTTCCCCCACTGCCGGCACACGGCCGCCTACACGCCCGTTTCCCTGGCCGTGCGGGAGGCGGTCGATCAGGCGCACCGCAGCGACGTGGTGGTGGTCACGGGTTCGCTGTATGTGGTGGGAGAGGCAATGAGCGCCCTCGGGATCGCCGAATCCGACTAGCGCTGTCGCGTCGTGCTCTCACCCGCCGTCGCCAGGGGCTAGCGTGCGGGGATTGGCTGAGAGGCCGGATCGACACCCAGGGAGAGACAGGCCTCCCCGAACACGCGATCCAGTTCCGCCTGTTGGCTCGGCTCCCGTTGGTATCGATGGGACGCAATCGCCTCCCGCGCTCGTTCGAGCGCCAACTCTTCGATGCTCGGCTCCCCGGCCGCCCGCCACTGACCGACATTGCTGCGGCTAAGGAACGTCGAGTCGAACAGGTGCGGAAGCGTCTCCAGGGTAGTCGCATTGGCGAGGAAGTTCCCCTCCGCCACCCCGTCAGCGACGGCCTCGAGTATGCTATCCGGGTCCCCCTGCCAGGGCAGACCGTCCAGGATGTGCTGGACGTAGCGGCCGATCTCGATGTCGATGAAGAACTGCGCGGGGCTGAAGATCTCGTCCATCGACATCTGCCCTGCTCCCATGTAGAAGTGGCGGAATCCGGCCAGCCCCAGCATCAGCAGGTAGGCCATCCGGTCCGCCGCCGCGGCCGCGTCGGCGCGCTTCGCGTTAGTGTCCAGATAGATGAAGTCGAGGCGATAGCCCGCGAAGTACTCGGCCGCATCTCGCGCGAGCACCTGGATCATCACGTTCTCCGGCAGACTGTAGGCGACGGTCATGTGCCGCATGTCGCCGTAGTCGACCCGCACCGGCAGCAGCTCATCGGGCCCTGTGAGGCCGAGCCGCTCCGCCACGATCATGCCTCCCAGGCTCTCGGCGATGCTCTGCGAGATCAGCCCCGGGGCGGACAGAGGAGCAGTCATGCCACCTGTGGGAATCGGGCAGATGCTGGGCGTCACCTCCACCAGCGGATCATCCCGGAAGCGCTGAAAGAGGTCGAGCGCCAGGTGGTCGAGGCGAAGCGCGCTGATGACGAACTGCAGCGAGAGCGGATAGCGCCGCCCCGCCGCCGCGTGCAGCTCCCCCAGCCAGCGAATGGTATCCGCGTGGTGTGTTACCATGGCGCCGCCGAAGCCCGGCGTCAACTCGAGGCAGGCCTTCTCCAGCCACAGCACCTGGATGCGCTCGTCCAGATCACAGGGATAGACAGGCGCCGGGCCGTCATCGTTGCAGGTCGCGGCCAGCTTCAACATCGCCACCGCGTCGGCCGCGGTCGAGGCGCGGATGGCATCTGTGTCCATATCGATGACGTTGAAGCAAGTCCAAGGACCGGTGACGCGCAGTTGCCCTCCCGGTTTCCTCTTCTTGCCCGCGGCGCGGGCGCGGGCGATGCAGGCCTCCACGACCTCCGACGAGAACTTCAGGCGGCCGTTCTCGAACTTGATGCCCCCGTCGGCGGTAACGGCCTCCACCGTCGGTGGATGTTCGCACGCCATCCCCACTTCATCCAGCACCCTGAGAACGGTTTCGTGGATCGTCCCGAGTTGAGACGGGGACAGACCTCCGGACAATCCGAACTGGATCCTCTCCACAGAAGCTCCTCCTCGATTCCTGGATGACACGGGGCTCGGCCTCGCTTCTGCGGCAGGCAGTGCAAGTCCTTGCCGCCGGTGCAGTGCCGACATGGGCCGCCGGCCCTCTCGCCAGCGCGCCTCTGGATTAGGCCTTGACACGGATGGTATAATGCATGTGGGGAGCGTGTGGGCGCTTCCCGCGTCGCGTCTGGATCGACCTAGGAGTATTCTCTTGCCGAAGGCCCCGGTGCTCGTCGAGGCGGTCGCCGACGAGCTCTACAAGTGCAACCGCTGCGGATTCTGTCAGACCCGCTGTCCCGTCTATCGCGTCACCGGCCGGGAATCTTCCGTCGCCAGGGGGCACCTGGCCGGGCTGCAGGCCACCCTCGAGGGGAAGCTCCCCTTCGACGATGAAATTCGCGGCTCTCTCTTCGAGTGCCTGATGTGCCGAGCGTGCACCGCAGAGTGCCCGCCGGCGATTCAGACAGACCGCGCCGTCGTGGCCGCGCGTGCCAGCTACCTGGCCAAGCGGCAGTCGCGCATCCAGCGCTTCATCTTCCGCCGAGTCCTGCCGAATCCGGCCGCACTGCGAGCTGGCGTGCGAATCCTCGGCTGGCTCAAGCGGACCCGCCTCACTGTCTTCTCCAAGCTGCTCCGACTCCTCCCCTGGGTGGATCGCGGGTACTCGGAGGCGCCCGCGATGATGCCCGCACCCAAGATATTCCTCCGCGAGCGGCTGGCACGCCGCGAGCCGGCGCGGGCGAAGGCGAGACAAGTCACCTACTTCATGGGATGCGCCATAGACTGCGCCTTCCCCGAAGTAGGAGAGGCAAGCGCCGATCTGCTCGAGGCGGCCGGCTACCAGGTGACGGTGGCCCAGAACGTCTGCTGCGGCCTGCCCCCATACTCCTACGGTGACCTCGGATCCGCGCGCGGGCTGGCGCGGAAGAACATCGAGGCCCTGCGGGACCTCGGCGCGGAGGATATTGTCAGTGACTGCGCAAGCTGCTCCTCCTTCCTCAGGGACTATCCCGAGCTCTTCTCTGAGGACGACCTCATGCGGGCGGAGGCGGAGGCGGTTGCCTCGCGCGTGCGCGATCTCTCAGAGTTCCTGGCCCACATTGAGCTGCCGGATGAACTCCATCCGGTCCCCGCGGTCGTTACCTACCACGATCCCTGCCATCTGAGCCGTTACCAGAACATCATCCACGAGCCGCGCGAGCTGCTGGGTCGGATCCCCGGCCTCGACTACCGCGAGCTCCCGGAGGCTGATTGGTGCTGTGGGGGGGCGGGAAGCTACGCGATGTCCCATCACGATCTCTCCATGCGCGTGCTCGAGCGGAAGATGGAGAATATCCGCGCCACCGGCGCCGAGATCGTCGTCACCCCCTGTCCGGCCTGCATCATGCAGCTCCGCTACGGCGCGGAGAAGTTCGGTGTTCCCGTGGAGGTGATGCACCTGACTGAGATGCTCAGGCGAGCGCTGCCCCCACAGTCCGCAGTGGCGGCGGGCCGTGCCGGCAGTCGCGAATAGCCGGCCGCGCCGCCAGCGGTGCTACACGATTTCCTGGGGGCCGGCCGTGCCTAGCGGCGAGTCGAGGTAGAACGGGTTCTGGCGAAAAGTGTCACCCAGGATAACGGCTGGGTGCGTCCGCAGCGCGGCAACCAGCAGAGAGCCCGAGACCTGTCGCCGCGCGTACTGACACACCATCACCAGCGGAAGGCCGGCAACCTCCCAGGTGAGGCGGGCCTCGAAGCTCTCCCACAATTCGGGATCTGGGCGCCCCTCTCGCAGCCAGGACACATCACTGGCCACCCGCATGGTGGCATACCCCTCCCGCTGATTGTCCTGCAGCAGGGTCCCCAAGAGGTCCAGCGTCCGCTCGGGCTCGAAGATGCCATCTTGGAGATAGAACTCGACCTCCGAGATAATCAGGAGCTGACCCGAAGCCTCCAGCGTCGCTAGGTCGCCCCCGATCTCGGTCAGGGCCACCCGGAGCGCGTCCGCCGACTCCCGCGGCGACACCCACAGACAACGCTGGCCTGCTTGCAGACCGGCCGCGATGAAGCTGCTCATGATCGTCATCTGCTGCGCGTGATCGTCGAAGATCGCGCAGATGTGGTCTCCCCACGAGAACCTGAAGTTGCCGTACCCGAAATCGGTTGGCTCAGGCATAGCATTCATCCCCTCACAATCGCTTCGACGCGTGCGAGGTCCATGCCTGGCGCGCCTTCGGACATGGCGGCGGTGCTTCGTGGGCAGGCCGATAGCGGGTGATCCTAGAAGCGATAGGGCGGTCGGTGGGACGCAGTCTGTGGTTGCCGGCGATTGGCAGCCAAGTCGGCAGGCCGAACGAGACCAAAAACGTGGAATACCTCCTTTACGGTGAGCAGGCCAAATCCGCGCCGAGGTGACAGCTATGGGGCGCATATGCGAGGGTTTGGCCGACAAGGTCTGGCCCAATAGGCTGCAGGATCTTCAGGACGGATTGCGCCGGTCGTACGGCATACCTGTCCTCTTCGTAGACACGTCCGGGCGGCCCCTTACCGCCTGCGAGGACCTCTCCAACTTCTGCCGCCACTTCACGCGCGCCGTCTCTTTCTGCCGCCCCTGCCTGGAATGCGGCCGCGCCGAAAAGGTGCAAGAAGTGGCGGAGTCGGGCGTGGCAGCGCTGAAACTCGCTCCTCTTGTGCACGCCTGTCCCCTGGGAATGCTCGATATCTCCCTGCCGATCCTCTCCGCCGGAGAGATCATCGGCTATCTGATCACCGCGCAAGTCAATGTGGCGGACCAGGTGGACGCCATCGACGAGCACGCTCCCGACTCGGTGACGCGGGAGGCCGAGGAGTACGCGGTCCTGCTTTCGCGCCTGCCAAGATGCTCGCGGGCGGAGCTGGAATCAGCGGGCACAGGCCTCGCCGCGGTGGCCTGGCTGACCGGCGAGCTCGCGGCGGCCCGGCGGCGGAGCCTGCGCCTCTCAGAAAAAGTCCGGGAGCAGAGCCGTTCGATTCAGGAGCGGGCATTGAACGACGCCGTAACCGGCCTCGCCAATCGCCGTCGATTCTGCGAGGCACTGGAGGCGGAAACAGCCCGCGCCCGACGGTACCGCAGGAACCTCTCCGTCGCGGTGTTCGATATCGGAGGTTTCCGCAGGCTGAACGACGAGTTCGGACACGATGTCGGCGACGCCGTGCTGCGCGCGGTGGCTCACTGCCTTTCCGCCAACCTGCGGCAGACCGACCTCGTAGGTCGCATCGGGGGAGATGAGTTTGCCGTCTTGCTCCCCGAGACGGCGCACAACGAGGCCATGATCGCGTTGACGAGAGTGAAGACCACCATCGAAGATCTGAACGCCTCCGGTGAGCTGCCCGTGGAGGTGCACGTCGCGGTGGGGCTGGTAGACGAGGTCGCCGAGGGCGAGGGAATGCTGGCCGCGGCATTGGCCAGCGCTCGCGAATCGGTCCAAGTCGGAAGTCTGCTCTAGCAGCTGTTTCACAACCTCCATCTGAGGCTATGAAACAGCAGCACAAGCCGCCAGGCTCCAGCAGGCGCATTTCATGCCAGCGTCTCTATCGGACAGCCAGGCGAGTGAGGCTCATGGAATGCGCTCTAGCAGTGGCGCGGGCGCTACCATCCGGACCGGGAGACGCGGCGCTCGCAGTGGCGCCAGATGATCTCACTGACCCGGGGGAAGCGCGGCCGGCGCCGGAAGGTGAGCATGTGGCCGACGAAGTCCACCGGCGCTTCGTCCGGCAGCGCGCGACGCCGAGACTTCCGCTGCGCCGCCAGCGCGATTATCTCTGCGGCCTCCTCCGATGTCAGCTCGGCCGTGTTGAGCGTCACGTCGTAGTGGCAGGCCGCCTCGATGTCGGCCTGGAAGGCCTGCCGCACGAAACGGGCCCGCGCCGCATCGCTTCTCCTCAGTATGCGCTCGGCCTCCGAACGAGCGAGGCCCCTGCGCTGAACCAATCGCGCGACGCGGCAGGGCATCGGCGCGGCAACACGCACGTGAAGCGTGCCGGGATCGGTGAGGACGAAGGCGGCCCCTCTCCCCATGATGAGGAGGTTGTCCTCTCGCTCGAGCGTCAGCAGCGTGTGCACGAGGCGGCGAAGATACACGTCGTGGCTCATCGACGTGCGCCACTCGGCGATGAGCGCCTCGACCGGCCCGAGGACCACCTCGTCGAACAGCGCCAGGTGAGCTATCGGAAGCCCTTCTCGCTCGGCGATCTGCTCCACGATGTCTCGGTCGGCGATTCGCAACTGCAGGCGCTGGAGCACCTGCTGGGCGATCTCCTCGCCTCCACATTCGGCCTGTCGAGAGAGCGTTATTACCATCGTCCCCGCTCCCGAGACACGTTCCCTTCCCCAAACGGCAGACTTCGCCGCGCGGCCGATTCTCTCCTTGGCCTCCCCGATCTACCCCTGTTGCGAGCTGCTACAAACGCCGCCCCCGAGGCGCTGACAGGCGTCGCGGCCCCGCCGCGGCCGCCCTAGTAGGTCTCTTCCTGGCTTCCCTCGTACTCCCCCTCGTATTCCGTCCCAGATCCTTCTTCGTCCCACTGCGACTGCGCCTCCTCAGACTCCTCTCCAGATTCCTCCCAGTACCCCTCCTCGTAACCCTCTTCGTACCCTTGCTCGGACTCCTGCCACTCCTCTTCCTCGTAGACCTCCTCTGCGGCCGCTTCCGCGGCGGCCGCTGCATCCGCAGCGTCAAGGTAGCGCAGGCGCGTCACCGCCCTGGCTCCGGCCGGCTCCAGGGCGAGAGCGGCGTATACCCATTCCCGCGCGGCATCCAGCTGTGCCAGGATCGCGTACGCGTCGCTCAACAGCAGTCCGGCCTGCACTTTTTCCTCCGGCGTCAGCGGCTCCTCGCCCGCCCATGCCTTCTTCAGGATCCCTATCGCTGCCACCGGGCGCTCGTAGTCCCCGAGTGCGGCCGCATAGTCGAGCAGGTAGTCGCCTCGGGCAGGCGCCAGCTCTGTCACCTTCAGGAAGGCGGCGAGTCCCTCTTCCGAAGTGTCGGCCGGCCCCTGTGCCACGCGGGACACAGTCTGCGTAGTGCCGCCGCGTACAGGATCGGAGGTGATGATCTGTGCTTCGACAACGCGATACCCATACAGCAGCCAGCTTCCCAGCAGATAGTGCGCCTCCGGCCGGTCGGGATGCGCGGCAACTGCTTCTCGTGCTGCTTCGAGTCCGCGCTCGGCCAATGTGCGGACCTCCTCGTACTCGTCCGGCGTCCCTCGCCGCATGCTCAGCGCGGCCCCCAGCGAGGTGTTGCGTTCGAACTCGCGCATCTGCTCTGTCAGGTCGATAGCTGGCCCGGTCGCGGTTTCCGCGGACCAGCAGAACCACACACATAGCAAGAGCAGCACTGCCGTCCAGCACGCTGTCTTCATGAGTGAGACACCTCCCGGTGATCGAGATCCCTTGCTCCGGCGGGAGCCCCCGCCCGTGCCGTTGAGGTACTGCGAGGCCGCCCGGGTCTCCTTCTCCCGTTGCCCCCAGGCCGGGAATGTGCGGGAGGATCGCTTCTGCGCCCCGCGCTCACGCCCCATGCCCGTGGTCTTCGCGCTCCCGATGTGGCACGACGTGAATCAGCTCGTCCGTGCGGCACGGCCTGCTCTCGGTCTGGATGGTCGTCTCGGTGATGCCAAACCGCACCCTCAGATCTCCGTTTATCGCTCGCACGATCTCGTCTCGCGCCGGCGCGGGTTGGTCACCGACGGTGACGTGGACGCTCAGGGCCAGGATGTCCGAGCAGATAGTCCAGATATGCAGGTCGTGGAGATTCTCCACACCCGGCGTCCCTCTGATCGTCTCCGCCACTGCGTCGAGGTCGATCCCGCGAGGCACACCTTCCAGCAATACATGAGCAGTGTCCCGCAGCAGGCGGACGGACCCGGCCAGCACGGCAACAGCGATCGCCAGAGCGATGATCGGGTCAACGATATACCAGCCTGTCGGGAGCATGATGAGAGCGGCGACAACGACCCCGACGCTGCCGCCGAGGTCCGCCAACACGTGCAGGTAAGCACTGCGCACATTTAGGTTATGATGGGCATGCCCCCGCAGGCGGAAGGCGATGATGCCGTTGGCGATCAGCCCGGCCACCGCGACAGCAAGCATACCGCTGACCCGCACCTCCTGCGGGTCCTGCAGTCTCTCATAGGCCGCGCGCAGCAGCCAAGCCGAGATTCCAAGGAGCAGAATGCCGTTGACCAGTGCCGCCAGGATCTCGCCCCGGTGCCACCCGTACGTGTGCTCCTTCGTGACCGGCCGGGAGGCGAGCACGACTGCGCCCAGGCTGAGGACAAGGGATATCAGGTCCGTGAACACGTGCGCGGCATCGCTCAGCAGCGCCAGGCTGTGCGCCCAGAACCCCCCGATCAGCTCCGCGATCAGCACCACCGCCGTCAGCGCCACCGCGAAGGCGAGCTTGCCCTTCACCGGCGCGGCGCCCTCCGCGGCCGAATGCTCGTGAGTATGGCTCTCACCACTGGCGGGCATGTTTCGCGCTTCCCTTAGAGCGCATTTTATGACCCTCACTCGCCTGGCTGTCCGCTAGAGATGCTGGCATGACATGCGCCTGCTGGAGCCTGGCGGCTTGTGCTGCTGTTTCATAACCTCAAATGGAGGTTATGAAACAGCTTCTAGTGAAGCGCATCCCCCATGAGGAGCTTGAGCACCAGGAAGACCAGACCTCCGGCGATTACCGTGGCCGTGATCGGCCAGCGTTCGCCCTCGTTGACCTCGGGTATTAGGTCCGACGCGGCCACGTGGATCAAGGTCCCGGCCGATATCGGAATAGCGTAAGGGGCCAGCGGCCCGGCGGCGGATAGGACGATGCTCCCCACGATGGTGCCGACCCCCAGCAGCACCGCCCCCGCGAAGGCGCGCAGCCGCGTCGCCCCGCCTGCAAGCAGCACCGCGCTCACGGCGAAGCCGGCCGGCACCTTGTGGAGGATCATGGCAGCTAGCACCGCGAATCCCAGGCCCCTGCCGACGAGAAATGCGGAGCCGATGGCGACGCCGTCGAAGAAGGTGTGGACCAGCATAGCGAACAGCGTGGTGCCGCTCAGCGTTCTGCTGACGACGCGGTCGGGGCCGTGCTGGTCTCCTGCGAAGTGATAGTGGCCGCCGACGACGTGCTCGAGGAAGTGCACCGTCAGGTATCCGGCGAGGACCAGCTCGGCGCCCCACTGGGGAAGCCGGTGTAGGCTCTCCGGCGTCATGGCGAGGATAGCTGCGCCAAGCATGAAGCCGCCCGCAAAGGCGAGGGCGGCCTTGAGGCCGCGCTGTGACCAGTTTCGGCGGAGCAGCACCAGCCCACCGCCTGCCAAATTGGCCAGCGCCGCTACCCCGGCGAAAGCGATCCCTGCGACAGCTTCCGACATCCGACTCTCGTCTCCATTCCGCTGCGTACCCCGCCGACCTGAGGGCGTTCTCCCGCCGTCATTTCCTCAAGCCCTTCAGTCATTCTCCCAACGCCCCTGGGCTCACCCGCGCCCATCCCAGCAGAGACAGCCTGCCCTCTCTCGGCGTCAGTTCGAGGAGCGGCCGGCCCCACCCGCCGGCTCTCGGGTACAGCCAAATCTGCTGACGATCCTCGATCATGGTCTGAACGGCCAGCCACCGACTATCTGCCGAATAATGGAGCGCGCTGACATGACCTCGCAGGGAGAACTCCTCGACCTTCTTCCCTGAGGGAAGAGACAGCACCCGGCCCACGTGGCGGCTGCCCCAGACGCCTCCCTGCCGCTCGGCGACGGTGATCCGCCCCGGCGTGGGGCCCCAGGCAAGCGCGTCCCCGAAGCAGTGGCGGACCATGCGCGTGCTCCGCGCGGCAGTGTCGGCCACATACAGCCCGGCCAGCGGAAGTGGCGCGTCATCCAGCGTGTGCACATCCCCCTGAGGCATTACGAGGTAGGCGAGTGACTCACCGTCCGGCGACCAGGCGAGATCAGCCACATACAGAAATTGGTCGTCGAGGGCAATCTGCCATAGTTCCTCGCCGGCGCCGGAGAGGACCCTTATGGTGGGACGGCCGAATCTGATCTCGCCGGCCCGGAGTGCTGAGATCGCGAACCGCTCTCCGTCCGGACTCACCGCGAACGTCGGCGCTCGATTCCACATACCATAGGGCGATGCGTCGCTGAAGCAGAGCGGCACCGGAAACAATGGCTCGGGATCGTACAGCTTCGCTGACTCGCTGATGCGCAGACGGCACATCGCGTCGGGGCAGAGCCCGGCGAGCGCGGGCCCCATCATCACATACACGGCGTTTGGCGGAACCGCGCGGCCGGCCCCCACTATGTCGGAGGACGCTATCTTGACGAGAATACGGTTCCCTTCCTCCGGGTCCCGATAAAGTGGCTGGCGAGCCCTGGATTTAGCCTCCAGCAAGTGCAGCTCGATGACCGGGGGGCTCACTGCAGTCTGCGTGGTGGCGTACACGAGGCACAGGCCACCCGGAGGCGCGCTGCTCTCGCTGCCCATAGCCGGAATGGTGAGAGCCAGCACTCCTGCAAGACAGAGGACGAGATGCCTCATTTCGCTTAGCTCACCTCTCTCCAGTCGTCACTCCCGCGCCGACCCATACCAGTTCGCCGCCGCTTCCCCACGCGCCTATCGCGAATCCGGCCGGCGCGTCGGACGCTGGCGCAAGCACGCCAACGTGCGAGCCATCTGAGGGGCGTGAGTCTGGGATCCCGAGGCGGGTCGCCAGGCGGGACAAGCCCTGCCGTCCCGGCGCGCCTGCTACTCGGCCAGCGCCTCCACTAGGGCGCGGCCGAACTTCTCCGCCGTCATCCCGGTCACTCGCTCTGCCAGGGCGAGGGCTTTCTGATAGACCTCGAGCTTCTCGAAGAGGAAGGGCATCCCGATTCAGTCCCGCAAGGCAACATTCTTGAGAGTAGATAGGAGAGAGGTGACCGTGAGATGAGGGCTAATGTTTGGCGGAGAGTCGCTCGGACTGCGATGGGTTTCTTGTAGTCATCGCCTTTCAACTCTCTCCTCTCACCTCACTCCATTCTTCCCTTTCCCGTCGGGCAAGGGAAGAATGGGCCCGGCAGGATTCGAACCTGCGACCGAGCGGTTATGAGCCGCCTGCTCTACCACTGAGCTACGGGCCCGCCAGCTCACCAATTATACCACGAGCGCAACACGCGACCGCGCTACAGGTTCGCCAGCCACGGGTTGCTCGCCAATTCATCGCCGATCGTCGTCGCCGGGCCGTGACCCGGGTACACCGTGAGTGTGCGATCCAGCGCGGCGAGGCGCTTCAGCGACGCCATCATCGCGGCCTCATCGCCCCCCGGCAGATCGACCCGCCCCATCCCGCCCGCGAAGAGGCAGTCGCCGGAGAACAGGACGCCGTCGCCAAGCAGGCAGATGCTCCCCGGCGTGTGGCCGGGAGTGTGGAGCACCGACAGCTTCGGCCCGGCGCCTTCGAGCTCTATGACGTCCCCCTCCGTAAGCAAGCGATCTGGCGCAATGCCTTCCTGCGAGAATCCCCACGTCGCGGCCCCGCTCAACATGGGATCGGCGAGCATCGGGGCGTCGAGTTCGTGGATGACCAGCTCCGCGCTGCCGTCACTCTTCACCCCTGCCAGCGCGTCGATATGGTCGCTGTGCCCGTGGGTGTTGACGATGAGCTGGATTTCGAGACCGCGCTGCTCCGCCGCGCGCAGGATGTCCCGCGAGCTCCCGGCACAATCGATCAGCATCGCCGCCGCGCCGCCTTCTTCCCACACGAGGTAGCAGTTGGTGGCGAGCGGGCCGAGCGTCAGGGTGGCGACGTTCATTCGCTTCCCGCGGCGGCCGACTTCCCGCCGGCGTCCTGCTCGGCTCGGCTGAGCTCCATCCTCCGTCGGCCCACGAACTCCATATCGTAGCTGTCCAGCTCGCCCGCCGCGTCGAGCATCTGCGCCGCCTCCTCCTCCAGCCCGGCCTGCGCGTAGGCGTCGGCGAGGAGGACGCGATAGCAGCGGTTGCGGGGATCCATGCGCAGCGCGATTCGCAGCGCGTCGATCGCCGCCACGAACTGCCCGACAGCCAGCGATGCGATTGCATAGCGTATCAGATAGTAGTCGTCATAGGGCGCGAGTTCCGTGGCCTTCCGGAATTCCGAAACAGCTTTCTCCACCTGGCCGGTTCTCAGATACAGATTGCCCATCCGGAAGCGGTAGAACGCGTCGTTGGGCGCAAGATGCACGACGCCCGTCATCTCCTCCACTGCTTCCGGCAGATGATCGACCGCGGCCAGCGTGTCGGCCAGCTTGAATCGATAGTACGCGCGCGCGGGCTCCGCGCGCACCGCGATACGATACTGATCGAGGGCCTGCACATTCATGCCGTACCGTCGGTACACGTCGCCGAGACTCACCCGTGGGTCGGCGAGCTCGGGGTCGATCTTGATCGCCCTCCGGTACTGCGCCATCGCCTGGTCGATCATGTCCCTCAGGAGATACGCATCTCCCAGGCGCGTGCGAAAGTAAGCGTTGCTCTGCTGTATCTTGACTGCGCGCTTGTACTCCGCGATGGCGCGCGTGATCTTCCCGGAGCGAACGTAGAAATCGCCCAGCCGCATGCGCATGTAGGCCGTGTTGGCCTGCAGGATCCGGTCGTCGTGGCGGCGCTGCTCGTCCTCGGCCTTCATGCTCTCGCTGTGCCGAGCAGCGCGCTCCCGCTCATGTGAATCGCCGGCCTCGAACTCTAGCACCCGTTCCTACTCCGATCTCTCAAAGTAGCTCTTCCACAAGCAGGTCCGGATCGAATCCGCCGATGGAGTGCACGAGCCACACCGTGCGCAGCCCGCTCCGCCGCCGGACGAAGTCTACCGTCAGAGACAGCGCCAGCGGCGGCCGACGGAACCCGTCCTCCGTCAGCCCGACCTTCACCCGGAAATACCCGGTCGCTTCCGGCCCCTCCAGCGTCAGCCGGTAGTCCTCAATGAGAACGTCTGCCTGCGCCGGGCTGCGCGCCCACTGCATCGCCATTCGCCACATGTCTTCTCGGGACAGGTCGCCCTGTGTCTCGTAGTCTCGGCTCAGGCAGCTCATGATCTCGTCCACCGACTTCGTCTCCACGCCGTGCTCGGCCCTCGCGATCAGCTCCTCGATCAGCTCCTGGTCCGTGGGCCGCGGGTGCCACAGCCACCATCCCAAAGCGGTCCCCACCAACACCAGCAGCACGATCTTGAACCCGCGATTCCAAGCCATGACCTCCGTATTTTACCCTGGAGGATACCCACCGCGCAAGCCTGTAAGCCAGACCCGGGGTCGGCCGTTCACCGGGTCATCTGCTTCCCGGAGACGGGAAAGGGAGGTAAAGCCATCACTCCCGGCAAAACAGAGACTGATCCATTGGACGGACAGAGGCGCCTCATGGCTGATTCCCGAAGCCCCTGGGATATCCCGTCTTCCTGGCAGCCTGCCCTGGAGGCAGCGCGCGCCGGAGGAACGTTCCTTCTGCTCGGCGGCACAGACTCCGGCAAGAGCACCCTTGCTGTCATCCTCGCCAACGAGGCGGTCGGGGCCGGAGGCGCCGCCGCGGTGGTGGATGCGGACATCGGACAGTCGAGCGTCGGCCCGCCCGCCTGTGTCGGCGCCGTGCGAGTCACCGCGGAAGTCGATTCTCTGGAGGCGCTGCGCCCCGACGCGATTGACTTCGTAGGGGCGTGCTCGCCGGCGGGACACCTGGTCCAGTGCGCGACCAGCGCCTGCGCCATGGCCGGCGTCGCCAGAAAGACGGGCGCGGACACGCTCATTGTGGACACCACCGGCCTGATCGCCGGCCCTTTCGCCCGCGGGCTCAAAGGGGCCAAGATCCGCATGCTGGCCCCGGACCTCCTCATCGCCCTCCAAGAGGACGACGAGGTCGAGCACTTGCTGGCCCCCTACCGGTCGCGCGCAACGCCGCGGGTCTTGTCGCTCCCGGTATCGCGCGCGGCGAAAGGGCGTTCCCGCGAGGACCGCGCCTCTCGACGCCAGAGCAAGTTCGGGGCATACTTCTCCCACGCCGGGAGCATCTCTCTGGAGTGGGACAAGGCGCCCATCGAGAACAGCCCCTGGACCAGCGGAGAGCCGGCCCCCGGACACGTGCGCGCCTATGCCGAAGAGCGCCTCGCGGTTGAGGTGCTGTACGCGGAGCGTCGAGCTGACGGCCTCTTCCTGATCACCGCAGGAGCGGGAGATCGCGACGGCCTTCGCGCGCTGGCCGAAGGTTTCGGCGGCAGCGCGCGGGCGGTCGAGATAACGGCCCTGGACCACCTGCTGATCGGCATCCTGGGCGAGGCGGGCCAGACGCTGGCCCTCGGCATCCTCGAAGAGATCGATTTCTCCCGCCGAGTTCTCAGCATCTTCGCACCCCTCCCTGACCCGGATGCCGCACGCGGCCTCCGGCTGGGGACGATTCGGATTGCGCGTGACGGAACTCAACTGGGCTCGAACGAGCCGGGCGCGGTAGCATAGGTGCGCCGGCCCAGGACGACACGATGACGAACGGTTCTGACACGGACACGGTGCAGCAGACAACTCTGATCCTGGTGCGACACTGCGAAAGCGAGTGGAACACCGAAGGGCGTATCCAGGGGCACACGGATTCGCCCCTGACGGCTCGGGGCCGCCTCCAGGCGCAGCAGGTGACGGCGCGACTGGCGAAGATCGAGATCGTGGCCGCTTACTCCAGCGACGCCGGCCGCGCCCGAGACACTGCGGAACTGATCGCGGCCCCGCGCGGCCTCACCGTGAGCGTGCGCGAGGATCTGCGGGAACGATGCTACGGCGCGCTCGAAGGCAAGACGCTGGAGGAAGCCGCCCGGGAGGACACGGGTTGGCTGGAGGCATGGCGCGCCGATCGCCTCCGCCTCGCCCCGCCCGGCGGCGAGACCCAGCCCGAGATGGCCCACCACGTGATGGGCGCTCTGCGCGAGATCGTCGCCGCCCATCCGGGCCGAAACGTCGCGGTGGTGACCCATGGCGGGCCGATCAAATCTGCGGTGCTCGACATTCTGCAGACTCCCATCTCCTCGTGGGACCGCACCTGGGTTTCCAACGGTTCCATCACCATCCTGCGCGGCACTGCGGAGCTGCTGCGCGTTGCCTCCTTCAATGACACCTGCCATCTGGAGGCGGAGCCGCCGCGCAGGAAGTACGTTTAGCATCGGAGAGACCTATGGGCAGATTCAGCCAGGGACTCGTCCAGGTATACACCGGACCGGGCAAAGGCAAGACCACCGCCGCTCTCGGCCTGGCAATGAGGGCCGCCGGTCACGGCCTCCGCGTCTGCTTCCTGCAGTTCATGAAGGGAAACTGGGACTCCGGCGAACGCAAGGCGGCCGAGCGGCTGTCCCCCGAGATCGAGATCCACGCCTTCGGCGCGGCACAGTGGGGGGATCGCAGCCAGGCCGACGAAGACACACCCTGGTGGAAGCTTCCCCCCTCTCAGGAGGACCGACAGCAGGCCCGGGAGGGTATGCTCTTCGCCCGCCGCGCCGTCACTGGCGGCGACTACCACATCGTTGTCCTCGATGAGGTCTTCGCGGCCCTCGGCCTGGGCCTCGTATCACTCGACGACCTCCTCGGCCTGATCTCCACCAAGCCTCCTGACGTGGAGCTCGTCCTCACCGGCCGCGAAGCACCCCCCGAGATCGTGAAGGCGGCCGACCTGGTGACCGAGATGAATGCTGTGAAACATCCCTACTCCCGGGGCGTGAAGGCGCGCCGGGGGATAGAGTATTGAGGGGAGAGAAGATGACCCGAGAAGAGCTGGCAAGTGCTATCAAGGACGCCGCCTACCTGGAGGGCGATTTCGTCCTCAGCTCCGGCAAGCGGAGCAAGTACTACCTCGACAAATGGCTGTTCGAGACCGACCCGCGGCTGCTGGGGGAGATAGCAAAGGCGCTCGCCTCCCTGCTCCCCTCGCCCCCTCCGGACCGCCTCGCCGGGGTGGAGCTGGGGGGCGTTCCACTCGCCGCCGCGCTCTCTCTCGAAACGGGCATCCCGTACCTCATCGTCAGGCGGCAGGCAAAGGAATATGGCACCGCCAAGGAGGTCGAGGGCCGGATGGCCGAGGGCGAGCGGGTGGTGCTCGTGGAGGACGTCTTGACGACCGCCTCACAGGCCATCTCCGCCGCCCAGCGCCTCACTAAGCTCGGCCTCAAGGTCGAGCGCATACTGTACGTAATCGATAGAGAAGAGGGCGCGGACACGAACATCATGCAGGCCGGCTTCCGGCCTGCAGCGCTGTTCAAGAAGTCGGATCTGGGGGTGGGGTAGGGCGGCGACGCTCGAGACTTCTCTTCGGCGACAAAGCTAGCGAATCAACCAAAGGCACGGGTTCTCGACTGCGGCCTGGGGCCGTCGCTTCCCTCGGGCTGTGGGGAACGTGCAGTGATCTCTCGTGTCTAATGCTCCAGTGGAAGGGATATGGCAAATGGTGAAGCTAGTAGCCGCCGTGCTGATGCTGCTGTCGTGCGAGACGGCCTGGGCGGGGGAGAATACGTCATGGTCGGGCGAGGCTGGCGCGCCCGCGCCCTCAACTCGCGCTGCCGTACAGGTGCTATCTCAGAGCGTGATTGTTACATTGCGATCTGAAGGCGAGCACAAGCTTCCCGAGGCGGTGATTCGCGTCGCCTACAGGCTCGAGCAGTCCCATTCCTTCTACAAACCCATCACCTTTAGCGTGGCCTTCCCCATCTGCGCCCAGGGCCTGCCGTCGGCCAACGCCATCTCGTACCATGGGGTACCTCCGCCGGTAGCGTATGCCAAGCTGGACGGCGTTCCACTTGAGGTCACCTTCCTCAGCTATGCCGATCTGGCCCAGGTGACAATCGAGAAGTGGCATGTCAGGATCGACGCTCTGCTGGAGGGACGGCCGTTGCTCCGCGAGCAGGTCATGTCTATCCGGCAGGATGCAGTTGGGTCTGGCAAGGAATGGATGACGGCTGTCGCCACGCTTCGCGTGTGGATGTGGCGGAACCTGGATCACGGCTGGGAGTACGAACACCGCGCGTACCTTGTGGCGAGAGGCCTGCTGGCTGCTGTCCTGCCCCGCGCCAGCGAGCAGCTCCGCGAAGCGCCCCATGTGCAGAAAGCGCTTCGCTGGCTCGATCCCACCAGCGAGTCGAAGCGGCTCTACGAGCAGTTGAGCGAGGAGTGGAGTCACGAGACCCTGCTCCTGGATCCCCACACGGGCCAGCTCCTCGACTCCCGTGACATAAGCTGGGAGCATGATTTCGGCGCGTTCAGGTTTGAGATCACGCTGCAGCCGAAGACGGAGCACGAACTGGTGGTGCAGCACCGGCAGGGGCTGGGGTATGTCGGAATGAGTTTCAGGGGCTCCGGGTCCTCACCAGACTTGGTCGGCCTGCGATACGTTCTCACTCATGCCGCCACGTGGTCCTCGTGGTGGCACCCCACCGTCGAAGTTCGGGCACACGACACGTGGGAGGGCATCGTGGTGCGCCCGCCTGCAACAGAGGTCACCAGAAGGGACGGGCTCCAGATCCATCGGATCCAGTTCCGCAGCCGCCCGGTGGAAGAGTTCTACGTTTCAGTCACCGACTGGCAGCGCTGAGCGCAGCCAGATGCCCGCCGTTTCCGCCGCTCCCTTCAATCCGCGACTTGGCGAGGGGGAGTGGGGTGGGGTGGAATAGTGCGCGATTGCCTAGGTAGCGGGCCGCCGAAGCAACGGGGCAAGAGACACGCTCCTGCCCTACGAGGCGGAGCGCCTGTGCCAGCAAGAACGGCCGGCGGGCATTCGCCTTCGGTGCATATCCGCCCTACAGAACGGCCCTCGCCTCCGCCCGGATGGGGGCGAACCCCAGAACCTTTAGTGTATCCCATAGACAGTGATATGTCTTGGCGCATCCCCAGGAAAGCGACCATCCCTGGGCCGAATCGGCTCATATTTGAGTGCCCGAAAACTTGATATAGAGGGCCAGAAATGGTATACTTAGATGGTCCGAAAAAGCTCGATAAAGACTGACCTTTTTGCGCCTTGATTGTTGCTTCCCGGAGACCCCGCCGGCAGATGGGACCCGGCTTACCAACATTCACCTCGCCGCGTAGTAAGAAGTACAAAAGGAGTACAACTTGGCCAGAAAAGCCCAATCATCCAAGCGCGATTATAAAGCCAAGCACATTCAGGTCCTGAAAGGGCTGGAAGCAGTACGTCGCCGGCCCGCAATGTACATCGGAACAACAGGGCCGCGCGGGCTGCACCATCTCTTTGTCGAGGTAGTGGACAACTGCATCGACGAGGTGATGGCCGGGTACTGCACGCAGATCGACTGTATCCTACATAAAGACGATTCGATTTCGGTCACGGACAACGGCAGCGGCATCCCAGTTGACAGGCATCCCGTCGAGAAGCGCCCCGGTGTCGAGGTCGCTATGACGACTCTCCACGCGGGGAGTAAGTTCGGTGGCGGCGCCTACAAGGTGTCCGGGGGCCTGCACGGTGTAGGCGTTTCGGTCGTGAACGCGCTGGCGGAGTGGCTCGAAGTCGAGGTCTCCCGCGATGGCAAGGTCCATCACATGCGGTTCGAGCGCGGCAAGGTGGTCAGCAAGCTCAAGACCAAGGGCAGGACGAAGAAGACCGGAACGAAGGTCAGCTACAAGCCGGATGGCGAGATCTTCGACAGCGTCGAGCACGAGCCCGAGCGGCTGCTGAATCGGTTGGAGGAGCTGGCCTACCTCAACCGCGACGTGAAGATCAACTTCACCAACGAGAAGACGGGCGAGACGGTCAGCTACCAGGAGAAGAACGGAATCCAGGCCTACGTCGAGCATCTCAACAGCGCGCGCGACGCAATGCACCGGCCGATCTACTTCTCCCGCAAGCGGGGCGACACCGAGGTCGAGATCGCGCTCCAGTACAACAGCGGCTATCAGGAGACGATCCTCTCCTATGCTAACAACATCCACACCGCCGAGGG
>Ga0114922_10001198_pt1 | contig 24779 bp, 21 predicted proteins | sample AartaG_FD_100975 | JGI IMG/M metagenome (GOLD analysis project Ga0114922, IMG submission 100975) | Deep subsurface microbial communities from Aarhus Bay to uncover new lineages of life (NeLLi) - Aarhus_00045 metaG | ecosystem: Environmental > Aquatic > Marine > Oceanic > Sediment | place... | reverse complement strand
AAGCACCCCTCTTACGGGCTGCTTATAGTTGGCGGAAAGCACCCAAAATCTTGAGGACCGACTCGGTGGGGCGAGTATAAGAAATTTGCCACATTCTTTAGCCCGCCCACCAGTCGATTTTGTCATAGATTTGTACTGGATATCACAAATCTTGTCAAGGCATTGGTGAACTGGCAAGGTGGACAGGTGTTTTCAGGGGTGAGACCGAAAAATTGAGGCTGGATAAAACATCCATCATATCAGAAAGTTCGTATTGACATTCTACCCAGAATTCAATATGTGCGAACATCTTGATCAATTCAGGAATGGAACTATATGACAGAGGACTTACGAGATGTTTGACAACCCGATACTGAAAATATTGATGGACCGATACGGACATATTGAGGATATAGATCAATTATTTTTTTCTCAGAATCTTGGCTGGGTGCCAGGCGATCTCGCCAGCATCAGCTATTGAGGACAGTGATCACCTCGGCCTTTCTCAGCACTTTGTCCTGATGTTTGTCGATGTACCCGTTTTTCACCACGGAAAGGATTGTCTCGTTTTCCATGTCGGCAGTCTCCTGCGTGTCCGCGATCTTGCAGTAGTCCATCCGTGCCTTGTTGTCTGGAAATTCGATTCGGACGATGTTGTTGGCCTTGAGCAATCTGTCGAGCTTCCTGTGGATAGCGTGGACGTTTTTTGCCAGCCGCCGAGTTGTCTTATCAAATTCATCTTCTTTAGCCTGAATGGTTTCGTTCAGATTTTCAAAGGCATCCAAGATTTCAAAAAGATTGAGATACAACTCCTTTTCTCTGGCCTGAAAGGAAGCTTCCTGTTCATGGAGGGTGCGGGTCAATTCGGCTATCTTTAACTGAAACCCAATGAATTTTTCTCTCAAGAATTCCTTTTCTTTTTTCATGAATCCTCATCGAAAACAGTAAGGCGGCTCAAACATGCCCCCTCGTCCGCCTCCGGTGGAGTGGCAGACGGCTCAGATGCGGTTCGCTTGTCCTGATCGTTTGGCCAGGTCAGGACCAGTTGCTCCTGCAAGGGTTTCACATCAATAAACTGCAGGAAGTCATGGGCTGCTTTGGTGATTGGGTTCAAGAGTTCCTTCTGGGCCACGGCCACCTCCCTGCCGGAGTATTTCCTCTCCCGCATGGCCCGGGCCGCTGCCTGGATTATCTCGCGCTTAGTAGCGCAGTAGTCGATATCCAATATTTTGTACGGATTCATCACCTTACCTCTATGGCAAGTAACTCAATAACTTGGGGTTTGGGTGAGGGGGGATCAAAAAAATATCCGACTTTTTTGAGAAGTTACGATTGCAACTGCCTGAGCATGCGGTCGATATCGTAAAGAATGGAATGGGATTCATCTACCCTGGCACACCATCCGAAAAGCTCTTTCAGCAACAAAATCTTTTCCTCATCTTCCATGTCCATTTCCTCCAGGGTTTCAACATTACGCCCCATGAATTCAAAAAACGCGTCCGGCACCTCCTGGTATTCGGATTCGGCCGCTATCTTGCAGGCCTTGTTCATTTTATGTTTGTCCAGGGCCTTCCCGAGTGCTTGAATCTGCAAATCGAGTTGAACGTCGTTTAAGTTGCCGCGGGCCAGTTCGTTTTCGGGATCAAGGATCAATGCCTTCCTTGAAATCGTCTCAAGCGTCTTAGGGTTGATCAACCGTTGGTTGTACATCTCGATGGCCCGCCTGCTCATGACCAGGGACAGGGCCGCCTTCATAGGCTTCGAAGGTCTTTTCTTATGGAGGTCACTGAGGACCTCTTCGTAGCGGCGCAAGTCATCCGGTTCATCAGCATCCATGGCCTTTTCGATCAATTTCTTCTCATACCTTGGTGCGATATCGAACAGTCCCGCCGCAGCCTCCAAATATCGACCGGGGCGATTCTCCCCTTGTTCCAGGCAATACAGGCCGTAGGCAAACTTCGCCCTCTTAACGCTGTAATCCGCGAACTCATCCATATCTTTTGTTTCTGATAATATGCTCGCCAGGCCGCCAAGAGCCTTATCGTATTCCCCATTTTCAATGTCATACAGGCTTTGCCATGCCGGTGAATAGAAACTGCCTGTTGCCAGGTAGTGTTCGGTGTTTTCAAAGAATTCCCTGTTCTCGCGGATCAGTCGCAGTACCTTAGCCGATTTGCCGAAACGCGCGGCAAATCGTGGTGTACAGACCAAGTGGGCAAAATCCTGCCGCGCCCCCACCAGGGCGGAGAGGTCTTCGACCAGCTTCTTTTCGATGTTCCAGTAAGTCAACGCTTTTTCAGCAGCCCCGTCTCCGGAATTCGCGTGTCTCGTTATCAGGTCTTCCGCCATCCGGATCAGTTGCCGGCGGACGTTGTCGCTTTCTTCCATCGCGGACGAGAATCTTCCGAATATCTCGCCGTATACCGCTGTGAGCCAGAACATGCTGAGGTCAGCCAGATGTTCTGTCGATATCTCAGCCAGTTTGAAGGAAGTCTTGGCACAAAGCGCAAGCAGCGCAGGCCCGCCCGCCTCGCCCGCCTGCCACCCGCCTGCCACGGCCACACTCGCTGGGCAAGTGCAATGCCGGCACACAAGGCAATGGCGGGCAGGTCGCCTGGCACCGGCGGGCAGGCCTGAGTCCGTATCAGGCGGACGATGGCGGGCGGGTTCCATCCTGGCGGGAAGATGGACAGACAATTCCCAAATGGTCTCGTACCGCTCTTCCTCCCAGAGTTCTTCGATCCAGGCATACCTGCAGTATTCCACCAGACTATCTATGTCCTGGTCAGGGCTTTGCCGGTCCGTGACATTCAAAAGGTATTGCCCTTCTTCGTAGATCCTGGCGAGATCCTGGCCCCTGCCAAAGCGCTTATAGAGGTCGGCTGCCAACAGGGACCTGACGGCCTTCTTCTGCTCCAAAAAACCATTAGCCTGTGAAGCAATATTATCCCAAACCTTCAGGCACTCGTAGTATCTGCCCACTCTGGCCAGGGCAAAACCGTAGTTGTATATGGCCCCGTGATCAGACACGACGAGGTCTTTAAACACCGAGATCGCCTCCTCATACCTTTTGGCCTTCACAAGGCAACAGGCCCTCTTGGCAAGGAGGTCTTCCCTTTTCTGGGTGATGAATGCCTGCTCGTACAGCGCTGCCGCCTTCTCGAATTCTCCACCAGCTTCGGCGTCTCTTGCGGACTTTACGGTGTCACGACGACGCAATGCCCCCTGCAATCGCCCCATTTTTTCCTGGATCCAATCCTCACCGGTGATCTTGTAAGCTTGCTCATAACACCTGAGGGCTCCCTGGAGGTTGCGCTTTCCTGCATATTTCTTTGCCCTCCTTACCAGATCTTCTGCCTTGAGTCTCTCTGCCTCTTTGCTACATATCTCGATCTTTGTTGCAATCTCCTCTCGCTTCTCAGCAAGACCCTCCCCTTCAACCTTCCTCCCGGCCTCCGGCCCTGACGGGCCTATGAGCCGGAGGGCCTTCTCAAACTCCCTCTTGGCCAACGGATAGTTTCCTCTATGGAATAATTTCTCGGCCCCTGCCAGTATGGATTCAAGACTTTTTGCCTTTTTCTTTTTGGCCATCTATCTACTCCAGCAGGATCTTGATCCGTTTTCCCGGTTCCAACTTCATCTCGGGATTGAGATTGGTGATCCGTCCTGCCATATCTTCTTTTCTGTAGAATTTCTTGGCTATCGACCGCAAGGTGTCACCTTCGGCCATGGTGTAGTTAAAGTAGATCCTGTTTCCTTTTCTTTCCGTAATCTTCTTGTAGATTTCCTTTGCCGGGCCGGCATCTTTGAGGATTCTCATCTGCACTCCGTCTCCGATATCGTAGATCTGTAAATAGGAATTGTGCTCGATAAGGACCGGGTAGTAGTCTCCCGAGCCATAATATTCTTTCGCAATACCCCACAAGGTGTCCTTTTCATGAGCCTCATAGGTCCAAAACTCCATATTGCCCGCAGAGTCATCCTCTTGTGATGGCTGTTTCAGGGATTCGACATCCTCTCTTGCTTCGCTCACGACCTCTGCTGCAGTACTATCCTCCATCGGCCTCGATTGATTATCCGAAAGACGATCCAGCTTCGTGCCCATATTGATCAAGGCGTTCATGGCATAGGTCTGCTGATCCAACATCCGGGATTCAAGCCGCTTTAATCGGTATACATGAACTACGGACAGGACGCTGGTCAGGCCGAAAAAGAGTGCGATGGCCGCAAATACAATGACCTGTTTCATTGATCCTGTTTTTTCCCTAACCGGCTCAACAGGTTCATCCGGCAAGGAGTCCAGGACCTTGAAACAGGTCAAATCCGCGTCACACTGGGGGCATTGGGTTTTCTCTGGAGCAATGCGCTCCAAGCCGCATATAGGGCAGGTGGCCATATTGGTTAATTGCGAATTTAGGAATTCCTTGTAATATCCTTATGGATCACACCGGTTTTTGATTCGAATTCGCCCACAATATCACGGACTTCGGGCATAATTTTGTTAAGCAGGTCGCCCGCACTGTCCTTGGCCCCGTCCTTGTGCGCCTTCAGGATGTCTTCTATACAACGGTAAAACTTGGGGGCCTTTGCCGGATCCGACTCCGCGCACAGGTCCCCTGCTTTTTTGATTTCCATCAGCACATTGACCCCCCCGAGGTTATCAAGGGCATCATCCAGGTCGGTGAGGGCCTTGACATTCTCTTCATAAGTCCCTGTCTCGTCCATTTCCTCCACTCGCTTAATCCTTTTTTTGACAGTCGCCCGGTCCTTGGGAGAGATGACAGGGCCAAAGTCACCAAGGACACTTTTGGCATAGTAAATGGTGGTCCTGCTGCTATGGTCCTCGGCCGCCATTTTCCTTGCCTTCTCGATTTTGAGTGCCGCGCGATCGTGAGCCGATTCGTCTACCTCACCGGTCTCAGGGTCAACCACATTGTTGATGTCCTTTATGGCAGACAGAGATCGGTGGGTAAGATCAATCATCACGTACTCGCCATACTGGCTGCGGTTGGCCTCGGTTATCGTTTCTTCCAGGGAAAGGAACAGCTTTTCGTCGGCCTTTCCTCTGGACAGGGTCTTTGACAACTGGATGTCCGCGAATTCTTTCAGGGCAGCGGCAACCTCGATAAGATTGTTTTCGTCTATCTTCAGGGTGATCTCAACGTGAGGCGTGGCTTCCTGCTTTTCGTCGTCCTCATTGTCGATTCCCAGCCACAGGTCACCGATGAATTCCTCTTTCTCGTTTACCACATTGAAGAATTTCATGTGGACCAGCTTCTGTTCCGGATGGACCAGCTTGAACACCTCTGTTTTCTCACAGGGAAGGGGGGTGTTTTTTTTCACAAATAGTTGTCTTTCGTCGTTTTCCAGATAGATATAGTAGTCGTGAGCCGCAGAGTGGACAATGTCAAGGACCCCCTCTTCTATGGTGTATTTTTCCAGATCGAATCCGCACTTCCCGCACAATCTGTCAGACTGGGAAACCTGCCGGCCGCATTGAGGACACTCATAGGTGTCTGCCAGCCGATGGCTCAGGATAGCCGCCCCCTCCGAAATTGCCAGCATGGGGCGTTCGTGGATGAGCACCTTTTCATCCCCGAACTCCTGTTTCATTGTCATTGCGATCCGGGGAATCCGGGAGCTTCCTCCAACCATGAGGACATTATCGATAAGATCCGGAGTGAAATGGATATCCTCGAGCACCTTTCGGGTGAGCTTGACGGTGCTTTCTGCAACAGGAGCAATGATCTCATCGAATTGATTCCGGCCCAATGCCACGTCCACATCAACGCTGTCCCCGTCCTTGTCCTTGAGAACCCCCAAGATCTCAACATAGGCCTCATCCTCGCTACTCAGCCGAATCTTGGCCTTTTCCACTTTTGCCTTGAGTTCACCAAGGAAGCGGTTCTTTAGTGTCTCATCCTGGTTTTCTACAAAAGCCGTCATGTCGTCTATTTCATACTCCCTGGCAGTTTGCGCCAGGACATAGTCAGCAATAGAACGGTCAATGTCCTCGCCGCCGAGCCACATGTCACCGCCCTTCCCCTGCTCGATGAACTGTCCTCCGCTGATAGTCAGCACGGACAAATCAAAGGTACCGCCCCCAAAATCGAAGATGAGAACCGTTTTGCCCTCATCGCCCTTGACGTTGTCCACACCAAAGGAGATGGCCGCGGCCGTGGGTTCAGGCAGCAGCCTGCGGACTTTCAAGCCGGCCAGAGCCGCAGCGGTCCTGGTGGCATGCTTCTGCTTGTCGTTGAAATAGGCCGGTACGGTGATGACAGCATATTCCACCTTTCCGCCTAGAGCCTTTTCCGAATCCTTCCGAATTTTTTCCAGTATCCTGGCAGAGATCTCCTCCGGCGTGTATTCTTTGCCGCCAAGAATGACGGCCAGGCTGTTTGCCGTTCCCCTGGAATGGCGATCAATCCGGTAGCGCAGCCTGCGGTCAGCAATGAACTGCTGGACATATTTGTTCTGGTAGCTTCTCCCCATCAGGCGCTTGATAGCCACGATTGTGTTTTCCGGGTCCTGCTTCATCCACTCCAGGGCATGTTTGCCCACAACGAAATCAGGCCTGGAGAAAGGTAACCTCTTCTTTTTCAGAGTAACGCAGGAAGGGGTGATGAGATCCCCTTCAGCATTTTTCAGGACTTCTGTGTGAACCTTTCTTATTGCTCCTACGGAGTTGGTCGTTCCCAGATCAATCCCTATAGACTTGGACATATATTATTTCCCTTTCTCAGATTCTCATGAGATATCACGTTTACCCCGCCTCTATCCTTTGATCACTCCCATCGGTTTCAACCTTGCCACCTTTTTGCCGATGCCTGCCTGGTGCACCACGTTTACTACATCGCTCACATCCTTGTAGGCTTCAGGGATCTCTTCCCTGATTGTTCCTTTGCCTGCACCTCGAACATAGATCCCTTGGTCTTCAAGCTCACGGATAATTGCACGTCCCTTAGCAGCCTTTTGTGCCTGGCGCCTGCTCAGCATGCGGCCGGCCCCATGGCACGTGCTTCCAAAGGTTTCTTTGAGCGCGGTGTCGGTACCCACCAATACGTAAGAATAGCGGCCCATGTCTCCGGGAATCAACACAGGTTGCCCCACTTCTTTGTAGTCTTCCGGTATGAAAGGGGAATGAGGCGGAAAGGCCCTGGTGGCCCCTTTGCGGTGAACACATAACTTGCGCGCTTTGCCGTCCACCTCGTGGGTCTCCACTTTAGCTATGTTATGGCAGACATCATAAACGAGATGGAGCCCAAGTTCCTGGGGCCCCATCTGCAAGACCTGTTGAAAGGTCTCTCGAACCCAGTGGGTTATCAGTTGGCGATTGCAAAAGGCAAAATTAGCCGCGCAGGCCATGGCCGAGAGGTAGTGCTTGCTTTCCTCAGATGCAATGGGAGCGCAGCACAGTTGTTTATCCGGCAAGTCTATCTTGTACTTGGCTGATGCCTTTAGCAGCACCTTGATGTAGTCGTCACAGACCTGGTGTCCCAGCCCCCTTGAACCCGTATGCACCATCACGGTGACCTGCCCTTTGCGTAAGGATAAAGCCCTGGCAGCGGCCTCGTCATAGACCTCTTCCACAAAACCGACTTCCACAAAATGATTGCCTGAGCCCAGGGTTCCCAGTTGATCCTTGCCCCGGGTGTATGCCCTCTGAGAAACATACTCTGGATTGCCGCCGGCAATACAACCACCTTCTTCAATATGTTCAACGTCCTGTTGGCTTCCATACCCATGAGAAACAGTCCACGCGGCTCCCTTTACGAGCACACTGTCCATCTCATGAGCCGACAGTTTAAGGTCTTTGCGCCGGGATCCAACACCTGAAGGGATATTCCTGAACAACGCACTCACCAGGGTCGGTATCTGCTCCCTTATCTCTGTGGCATCCAGGTCTGAGCGCAAAAGACGAACACCACAATTGATGTCGTAGCCAACCCCGCCAGGAGATACGATGCCATCCTCCATGTCAAAGGCCGCAACCCCGCCAATAGGAAATCCATATCCCCAGTGTATGTCAGGCATCGCCATAGAGCGGCCCACGATACCCGGGAGACAGGCCACATTGGCCACCTGCTCAAGACATGGGTCCTTTCTGATAACAGCGAACATCTTCTCATCGGCATAGACCAGCCCCTCGGTCCTCATCTTCCCCTTCTTGGGAATAAGCCAACGACAATCATCCAGTTTTTTTACCTGTATATCGATTGGCATGGAGCGCACCTCCGTAAATTTTAGGCGCTTAGTTCTAAGATTTGTGTTTTTTCTGGCAGAAAATAAATCCGAAATCCGAATATCGAAATCCGAAACAATATCGAATGACTAAAATTCAAAACTCAAAACCGCTTTTGAATTCTGCCATCCTATACCCGGTTGAAACCGCAATTGATGTTTGGATCATTTGGTAATTTGATATTTGAATTTGTTTCGTATTTCGGATTTCGTGCTTCGAATTTCCAGCTTGTCTGAGTTAGGTCTAAATATCAAATATAACCTGGGCTTCCCAAACCCCTCCTCTTTCCTGTACATACAGTTTATGATAGGTAACGGCTTTGATTACTGACTTGATTTCATGGCGTGCAGGATCTAAGATTTCTCCCCGTGCGTTCGCCTCCAGTTGGTTATTCTCGATCCGTTTGACCTGAAAACTCTTAAAGACCAGCCTCTCGGTATCGAACAGGTAAAGAAGTTCACTCAGCCAGGTGACCATCAGATTGTCCGGGGCGTCGGCCTCCACCTTTATGGATCTTTCCGTCCTCTCTTTAACGCCTTCGAGTGCCACCACGGCTTCAAAGAAGGCCTCGGCCGCATGGGCAAACAGCTCCTCCAGGCTGGCACCGTATGCCTTGAATCCCAAATCCGCTGTATGCTCTATGAATTCGTATTTCTTGGACACGACATGCCCTTCCCGTCCGATCTTGGATGATTAGCCCGCTTCTTGCTGTTGGACTGTAACTTCTCAAAAAGTCCGGGTATTTGTTGATCCCCCTCACCCAAACCCTCTCCCCCCGTGGGGGAGAGGGCAGGGTGAGGGGGTAAGTCCGAAGTTATTGAGAAGTTATGTTGGACTAACACAACTACTCATATCATAAAGGAATCAAACGGGTCAACTTATTGGACGCTGCATTATTGTGTTGACTTGCCGGCTTTCTCTGCGTTAAAAATGAAGGGTTTATGAAACCCACGAGCGTAACGTCTCGGAATTTGTACAACTCGTTGTAATCATTTATCTTTCGGTGGCAGTTTTCTGTGCCATTGATCTGGAATAGTGGAATGCTGGAATATTGGGAATGAGAAGCAGAAAAAAATCATTTTCTAATTGTCTTCATTCCTCTTAACCCAATATTCCAATATTCCAGCATTCCAATTGTGAGCGAAGCGAAGCTAAGTTCCCAAAGAGAGATATTCTTAGAATGATCACACTGGTCAGGGGCTTTAAGGATATCCTTCCGGCAGACACTGCACTCTGGCAGCACGTTGAAGCCATGGTGCGGGAGTTGCTTGAAGACTTTGGTTTTGCGGAACTCCGCATCCCTATCCTTGAACAAACCGATCTCTTTGCCCGCAGTATTGGGACCAGCACTGACATTGTGGAAAAAGAGATGTATACCTTCACCGACCGGAGTGGAGATTCACTTACACTGCGGCCCGAGGCCACGGCCTCGGTAGTCAGGGCCTACATTGAGCACGGGTTATATGCAAAAAACCCTGTATGCAAATTATACACAACCGGCCCGATGTTTCGCAGGGAGCGTCCCCAGAAAGGCCGGTACCGACAGTTTTACCAGATCAACGCCGAGGTCTTCGGGCTACACGACCCCAGGACAGATGCCGAATTGATTCTTGTGTTGATGACATGCATGGGCCGCCTTGAGCTTCCTGGCATCGTGCTTCACATCAACTCTCTGGGCTGCCCTGAGTGCCGTTCGCAATTTAAGGGGGCATTAAAACCCTTCTTGGCAGGAAAAGTCCATGAGCTATGTTCAAACTGCCTCAGGAGACGGGACAGAAATCCCATGCGGATATTTGACTGCAAGGTCCCCACCTGTAAGAAAGCCATGCTGGATGCCCCTTCCATCCTGGACTATCTTTGCGAGACATGCCAGTCCCACTTTGAGACCGTGAAGAGATCCCTGGACAGGTTTCAAATACCTTACCAGATCAATCACCGCCTGGTGAGGGGATTGGACTACTACACCCGGACGACATTCGAGGTGCTGGCCCAGGCCCTGGGCGCCCAGGACGCAGTAGCAGGGGGCGGACGATATGACGGCCTTGTGAAAGCATTGGGCGGTCCTGATCAACCGGCCGTGGGCTTTGCCATTGGTGTGGATCGATTAATGGAGCTTTTGGCGGCCAGAGCCCGGAGTTTTGAAAAGCGGCCCCATCTGTTTATTGCCGCTCTGGGTCTGAGAGCCCAGGATACGGCCTTCCACTGGGTGCAGGACTTCAGAATACAAAGGGTTCGCGCGGAGATGGATTTTGAGAATAGGAGCCTTAAGAGCCAGATGCGCCGGGCGGATAAACTTGGGGTGTCATATACACTTATTGTGGGCGACCGTGAATTGGATGACGGGGCTGTAGTGTTCAGGAATATGACGACCAAGGAGCAGGAAAACGTGCCCGTGCAAGACCTTGTGGGACTTGTTGTCAATAGAATAAGAACCGAATAGCTGTATGGATAAATGATGAAGACCGGAGAAGAGAAAACCTTGCTTGACTCCCTTGGGGACATGAGACGGACCCATAACTGTTCGGAGTTGACGGCTAAAGACGCAGGTAAAGAAGTGGTACTGATGGGATGGGTCCATCGCAGGCGTGACCATGGAGGGGTAATATTTGTGGACCTTCGGGACCGCGAGGGGATCACTCAGGTAGTCTTCAACCCGGAGCTCAACGAAGAGATTCACCGGAAGGCCCGCGCTATCCGAAACGAGTTTGTGCTGGCAGCTCGGGGAACCGTGGTACTCCGACCCGAGGGGATGATCAACCCCAAGCTGAAAACCGGTGAGATTGACGTGACGGCCTCAGAACTGAGGATCCTCAACACGTCCCGGACACCGCCGTTTGTCCTGGAAGATGACACGCAGGTATCCGAAAGCATCTGTCTGCAATACCGTTATCTTGATATGCGTCGCCCGGTGCTCCAGAAAAACCTCATGCTCCGGCACAGGGCAGCCGCGGCCATTCGTGCTTATCTAAACGACCTGGGATTTCTTGACATCGAAACGCCGTTCTTGACCAGGAGCACACCAGAGGGCGCCCGAGACTACCTTGTGCCAAGCCGAATGAATCCCGGCGAATTCTATGCGCTGCCGCAATCCCCTCAGATCTTTAAGCAACTTTTAATGCTGGCTGGGTTTGACAAATATTACCAGATTGTTCGGTGCTTTCGGGACGAAGACCTTCGGGCAGATCGACAGCCGGAGTTTACCCAGATTGACCTGGAGATGTCCTTTGTAACAGAAGATGATGTGATGGCTGTCACCGAGGGGATGATGGCCGCCCTTTTTAAAGACGTCCTCGGGATAGAGATTGAACGTCCGTTTAAGCGTTTGACCTACGAAGAGGCAACCGGCCGATTCGGTCTCGATAGACCTGACCTTCGATTCGGTCTGGAGCTAAAAGATGTGTCTGACATTGTTGGCACTTCTGAATTTAGGGCATTTGTAGAGGTCGTGAAATCCGGCGGTCTGGTCAAGGCCATCAATGCAAAGGGCTGCATTGATCTTTCCCGAAAGGAGATCGATGACCTGACGGAATTCGTGGCGATATACAAGGCCAAAGCCCTGGCCTGGATCAAAGTGCGACCCGATGCCTGGCAATCGCCCATCGTAAAATTCTTTAACGATGGGGAAAGGGAAGCCCTTCGCCAAAGGCTCGACATAGAGCCCAACGACCTTGTTTTCTTCATAGCCGATGAATCCAAGGTGGTAAATGAGGCACTGGGCCACCTCAGAAGGCACCTGGCTGAAAAACTGGGGTCGATCAAGCAAAACCGGTACGACTTTGTGTGGGTAACTGAGTTTCCCCTCATGGAATACGACAAGGAGGAAAAACGGTATGTGGCTGTGCACCATCCTTTCACGGCCCCTCTTGAGAAGCATATAGGTCGGCTCACCCAGGATCCGCTTACTGTCCGCTCCAGGGCCTATGACATTGTGCTCAACGGAGCTGAGATTGGCGGGGGAAGCATCCGCAACCATCAGCGCACGGTCCAGGAAAAGGTATTTGAGGCCTTGAATATTGATTGCGGTACCTATGAAAGGAAGTTCGGTTTTCTTCTGGAAGCCCTTGATTTTGGCGCCCCTCCCCACGGGGGCATTGCCCTTGGGTTTGACAGGCTCGTTATGCTCATGGCCAATCAGACCTCCATACGGGATGTCATCGCCTTTCCAAAGACCCAAAAGGCGGCCTGCCTCCTTACGGGAGCGCCTTGTGAGGCTTCTGCGGCCCAGCTTGAGGAACTCTCCTTAAAGGTACGGCTCCTGAAAGGATAACATGTTGGAAAAGGAGTGTGAATCACTGCTGTTGGCAATGAGAAAATCCATGTCCGTCTACTGCGTATTTAGCTTTGGGGAAATTGAACTCAATAACCAACAATCTTGTTTAGACCCTTGGAAAAGAGCAGGCCTTGAAAGGAAGCCCTTTAGATGGCGGAAAACGAAAAAAGAGAGCAACCCCCGGCCAAGAAATTAGAAAGGGAATTGAAGGCCATCGAGGATCAGGTCTTGCTTTATGCTAAAGATCTGGCCAGGATCTTTGCAGAAAGAAAGGAAAAAGAGAGGCAGTTAGAACTAACCAGACAACAGCTGACACGTTCCGCCAGGATAGCCGTCCTGGGGGAACTGGCAGCCGGTATTGCGCATGAGATTAACAACATACTAACCCCTGCCACGGGTAATATATCTATCTTACTCATGGATCGAGATAATCTTCCTCAAAAGGTGGTTGAACGCCTGGAGCTAATAGAACAAAGCTTGACGAAAGCCTCTCACATGTTGCAACAGGTTCTCGATTTGTCGCGTAAGAAGCCTGAAAAAAGAGAACATAGGGATATCAATACCATTCTGGAACAGAGCCTCTCTTTGTTGAAACATAAGCTCATAAAAAACCAGATAAAGGTCGAAAAAAACCTACAACCTGACCTGCCAGAACTTCAGGTAGATGATGCCCAAATTGAACAGGTCTTCACCAATCTTGCCATCAATGCTATCAATGCCATGGAGCGGGGAGACACCTTGCGCATTTCCATCAGTTATCATCCGAAAAACTCAGCAACAAAACAGCCATACGTGCAAATCCTGTTTGAAGATACAGGGTGCGGCGTGCCCCCTGAGATCTTGGCGCACGTCTTTGAACCGTTTTACACAACAAAAGAGAAAGGCGGCGGCACTGGCCTCGGCCTATTCATATGTCATGGAATCATAGAAAAACACGGAGGGACGATAGATGTAGCGAGTACGCCTGATAAGGGCACACAGTTCAAGATTTGCCTGCCGGCATCCTGAGTGGTTGAGTGGTTGAGTAGTCGAGTAGTTGAATGGTTGAATGGTTAACCACTCAACCAATTTATTTATAGAACAAAAGCTGGAGCTTTCCGTTCTTGACCTGAGTAAGGTAGACGTCGTCTATCCCCTGGTGATCCCGCGGACCGAAATTAATAACGGCTCCAATCCCTACGTAATGTTCCTTAATAGACTCTAATGCCCTGATAAAACCTTCCCGAGAAATATCCCGTCCTGCCCGCCTCAGAACTTCAATCAAAATTCTGGCGTTAATAAAGCCCTCAAAACTTACAAAGTTCGGTCCATCCTCCGGATAATATTGAGTTAAAAGGCGGGAATATTGCTCACAGGCCGGTAAAAGAATCCGTTCAGTAGGCGGGGGTACCACCTGGGTGATCAAGACCCCCTCACCGGCATCACCAAGCTCCTGAACCAGTTTATCCGCCCCCACAAAGGAGACATTATGAAATAGAGGATTATATTTCCTGGTCCTGGCTTCCTTTATAAACTTGGCACAGGGGCTATATGTACCTATCATAATGACCGCCTGGGCCCGAGATGCCTGGATCTTACCAAGGGCATCCTCAATATCGAGTGTCCCCCTTACAAAACTCCCCATAGCCACCGGAGAAAGACCATATTTTTGGAGGGCAATCTGTGTTCCCCTCAGGCCATCAAAACCATAGTCGTCATATTGATAGAATACCGCTATGCGGCGCAGGCCTTTTTCTTCCACAAAGTAGCGGACCACGGCGTTGGTCTCCTGATAATAAGAAGATCGGACATTAAAGATATAGTGCCGGAAGGGAAAGCGCAGTTTGTCGGCCCCGGTAAAATTACCCAGAAGAGGGATCTTGTTCTCTTCCACAATATCTATGATCTTCAGGGTGGTCGGTGTTCCCACATAGCAGAAGAGACAGAACACCTTGTCCTTATGAATTAACCTGTTTGTGTTGGCCACACATCGTGGCGGGTCGTATCCGTCATCATAGGCAATCACCCTGATCCTGCGGTGGTGGATGCCGCCCCCACTGTTTATTTCCTTGATCAAGCACATTGCGCCGTGCAGGTATTGGGTTCCCAGGAAGCTGGCATGTCCCCCAAGGGCCAGAGATGAACCGATTACTATCTCATTGGGACTTACCCCGGGGCTAAAAACAGCGTATGCAGGGGGTGCTGGCTTCAAAATCCTTTCTTCTTCGATCGGCGCCGATTCCAGGCGAAGATAGCCATACAGACTATAAACACCAAGGCTGATCAAAATGAGGATAACGCCGAGCCATATCTTTTGCAAAGCGTGTTCCCTCCGTGCAATTGGTCAAGTGCCCGCCCTGGCGCGACCCCTTATCATGAACTACCAAGCCAGTAATCCAGGGTCTGGGCCAGGGGTTGAGTCGTCGACCAATCAGGCTATGATCTTGTCTATCTTATCCATTAACTCCATGGGGCTAAATGGCTTTACAAAGTAATCATTAGCGCCTGAGGCAAGCCCCCTTTGTTTGTCGGCTTGTTGCCCTTTAGCCGTAAGCATAATAATATAAATATTCTTTGTATCAGGGTCTTTCTTGAGAACCCTGCACACATCAAAACCATCCAATCTACCTGGCATCATGATGTCCAACAAAATGATGTCCGGCCTGGTCTCCCGGACTACCTTTAATGCCTCATCGCCAGAACATGCATGCAGAATCTCAAGGTCCCCTACGGAAAGCGTGACTTCAACCAGCTTTCTTACCTTTTCCTCGTCATCGACTATCAATATCTTTTTCATTTTATAGCTCTTAACTGCCTTACTCCTCGAGAATGGGGAGCCCAAAACCGATTGTTGTTCCCTTGTCCGGCTCGCTTTTCAAATCTATCTTGCCATCGTGAGACTCCACGATATATTTTGCAATAGAGAGTCCAAGACCCGTGCCGCCAATATGAGCTGTCTCGTCCCGCTCTATCCGGTAGAATTTATTAAAGATACGGGGAAAATCCTCTTGCGATATCCCAATCCCCTGGTCCTGAACACTAATCCAAACCATGTTATCCTTTACAAATGCCCTACACACAATATCCCCACCTGGAGCGTATTTAATTGCATTATCAAGATAGTTCGTTATGACTTGACCAATCTTATCGCCATCTGCATTTACCAGAGGTAAATCTTTTTCTATCTGTGTAATTATGCGGTGGCCAGTCTCTACCTGGGAATAGAACTTGATGTTTTTTACCAGGACCTCGGCCAACTCCACAGGCTTTTTCGTAAACCCAAAATTCTTTTGTGATTCTATACGGGAAATATCCAGCAGGTCATCCACAATCTTGCTCAGACGGATCGACTCCTCGTTAATAAAGCCCAAAAACTCCTTTTTCTGGCTCTCAGTCAAGGATCTTGTCAACAGAAGCTCGCTGTATCCTAACAGGGTGGTCAGGGGCGTACGAAGCTCATGAGAAGCTATACTCATAAATTCTGATTTGACCATGTTAGCTTCCATCAGCTCATTTTGAATGGACCTCAATTCCTGGTTACTTATTTCCAATTCCTGTGTGCGTTGCCGCACCTTTTCCTCAAGGGTTTTGCTATATTGATCTATCTCTTCCTTGGAGCGTGCCAAATCTAAAGCCATCTGGTTAAAGGCCCCTGCTAAAGTGCCAACCTCATCCTTGGAACTTACTGTTGCCCTCTGGGAAAGATCTCCTGCCGCCAGTTTTTTAGTAACCTCTATCAGGCGCTCGACGGGCTTAATAATGGGGTTGGCCACTTGAAAAGAAAGCAATATCCCCATCATGATACCCATACAGGAAATCAGCAGACCGAACTGAAAGATCTCAGACAAATGTGTGTAATAATTTGTTGCGTCATAACCAATATTTACGACACCTTTAAATTCGTCACCGATTCTTAATGGTATATCAACCATATATATTTTTTCACGAGGGAATAGCCGGGAATAGATCTCCGCCCCATTGATGATCGCTCTAACCCCTTTGTCATTGGCAATCATGCCAACTCTCTTCAAATCATTGGAGGCGATAATGCGACTGTCATCGTCGACAATCGTGACCTGCGAAATAATCTCGGATTCAGCGCTTAACCTGTCTACTAGTTTTTGAATATGGATCAGTTCATTTACATCCCGCATGTTTTTGATACTGTAACTGAGTGATTCGGCCATGATCCGGCTGTCTCTCTTCATTTGATCAAGGAGGCGACTTCGATGTTTGGAGCCGGCTCGCAGATATTCCCGCAATTCAAAGGCAACCTCCAGCACGCCAAAGATCTTATCCCCTTTTTTAAGGGGATAAACTGCTGAATAGACCTCCTCTCCCATCTTGGTATCAAATCCGCTAACATAATAGCCCTCTTGTAAGGCTTCCGAAACGAAACGGCAAGATGCGACCTCCCCCACCTGCTCCCTGAATGTAGCGGATGTAATTCGAGAATTATTATCTATAACCCATACGCCGAAAACTCCTTCGGTTAGTGACAACTCTTCCACCAGTGTTTGCAGGTTTACCTTTTCGGCAATACTTTTCTGGTTCCTGATGCTGATAATCAGGGCACGGTTCAAGGTAATGGCACTGTCCTGCATGTTGGTCAGGAGACTCTTTTTCTCGTGCATATAGCTGACCCAGAAGGAGATTAAGCCAATAAAGATAAGCAAAACAACCATAGCCAGAATGATCTTGGTCCTGATGCCCCTATCTCTTATAGACAGCATATATCCACTCGATCCTTATGTCCTTATGTCTTTGGGCCCGAGCCTATCGCCGAAACGGGGTAGCTACGATGGTAATGGCCATGATCACCCACATAATCAAAAGGATTATACATAGAAACACACAACGGCGAGAGGTGACATACAGTTCTTTCTTTCCTTCTTCCAAAAACCTTTCGCCTATTTTTTCTATTTTTTCATTTTCCCTTTTCAGCGCAACGAGGGTCTGATCCTGACTTTGGTAGTTGTTTATAATCTCGTTGAACAGTTGATTGTCTTTGTCCATCAATTCCTCAATCCTTTTATCCTTGTGTGCCCACATCAGGAGATTTGAAAGTGCTTCCTTGCGCTTATCCTCAAAAGGACGTTCATCCGGAGGTTCTGGATAGTTTCGGTAAATCAAGTACCCCTTTTCATGTATGCGAATCTCCTGCAAGCCAATGATTCCACGCTCGGGATTCATTTTTGAGTATATGACCGCCAGAATACTTTTTTCCAGATTTCTTATCGCAGCAATGTTCTTTTCAATGGCTTCATGATAAAGGACAAACTGATCAAACAGTCGCTCATAAAGGTTCATAGCCTCTTCCCAGTCGGCAAGTTTGAAAAGCTCTGCTCGCTTTTCGGCAAATCTTGATTTTTCATAAAAGGAGTGTAATTTCCTTAAGTTGCCTACTTTATCTTTTACATTGTCTAATGCGTCCTTCCCGTGGTATAAAAGATAATTTTTCTCTTGTAACTGCGCCTCCAGTACTGATCCCAGTATCTGTTTTCCGGTATCGATCATACGGGTGTAGTTCGGGATAGCTTTGACATTTACCAGGAAGACGATGCTGATAGGGAGAGAAAGAGCAACGCAAACGCTAAAGGCGGTTATGACCAGCCTGGTTTGTTTCATCTCAAGAAGCCCCTTTTTCCGTTTTGGGCGTAATCCTGTGTTCAATTCGCTTCCGGTATTTCTCATAATTAAACTCCGGGGTCCAGTTACGATCGTGACACTTGATGCAGACCCCTTGATAATCTATCTTTCTTCCAATCGGAAGTGCACCTTTGTCGTGAGGGTTATCTTTGTGTCTGCTGCCAGGCCCATGGCAGGCCTCGCACTGGACTCCCCTTAGTTCCGGTGTAATTTTTTCACTGACAAAACCCTGGGGTCCGCGATAACCCGTCGTATGACACTTTAAACAGTACGGGTTATTTTTCATCCTCCCCAGCCGGACAAAGGCATTAGCATGGGGATCTTGTTCCCACTCCTTAAAGTATTCAAAATGACAGAGTCGGCATTTCCTGTTGCCGATATAGTAAGGGTTTTCTTCAGCGAGGACGTCGCATGTGTACAGTCGGACGGGGCAGGTTACCAGGCAAGAAAAAATTGTCTCGAGGAGCAAGACTATAGATAAAATGATGGTGAACGCAGGTTTGGCCATTTGAGGCACCTGGAGGCTCCGGTTATTTTAAAGAACCTAAAACCTTATTCGTAGTGTCAGGAAATGTCCACCCAAAATATGGATACTTTACCTGACATAAAACTAAATGTCAAGATCTTAACAGTCTGTTCGTCAAATACCTGCGCAACGGCCCCAAGGCCCCGTCAAAGTCGGCTTGCGCGCAAGCATGAAAATCCCCCCTGCCCCCTTGAATAAGGGGGGGGCTTGAAGTACCCCCCTTTGGAAAAGGGGGGATAGGGGGGATTTTAGGAACGAGGCAATTTTCATTGTAAAACAGTATGTTAAGCCTTACCTTGACGTTGCCCTGGCAACGGCCCGTTAAGAACTAATGGAAATACACTGTGGTATTTGTCCGCAAAGACAATCAATTGGAGACATTCGGAAACCTTATGTGAAAGAATGCGCACGATCTGAAATAGATATATAGCAAGATATATACCAAAACATAAAGAGCACCATTTTCTCGAGTTGATTGATCTTCTCCTCTTTTTGTGCTATGTTTTTTTATATTTTCACCTTGCACATCAATCTGCTGGCCTAAGAGCAAGGCCTTGAAATAGGAATTGAGGTATTAAATGATGAAGTGTCCTTATTGCAAAGCTGATCTCCCATCGCGGGAGTGCCCTGAATGCCACGAAAGAATCCCCCTTGAGGGCAGATTCTGCGCCTACTGTGGGGCAGAAATGCCTCACCGGGAGCCAGCGGCAGAATCCGGTGACGATGGGGTTGATTTTTCAAAGCGGATTCTATGCAGTGACGGCACCTGCATCGGGGTCATCAACGAAGACGGCTTTTGCAGTGAATGCGGAAAACTATATACAGGGGAAGCAGAGTAGCTATAGGATTTTGGATTGCGGATTTTGGATTGCGGATTTATGTTAAATACCGTTTCCCTTTCATTCAAACAGCGACTTGGGCACCCGCCCGTTAGATCCTTTCTGAATGAAGTAAGCTAAGCGGCGTAGCCGCGTTTTATAAAATCGCGGAGCGATTTTATTCATGTATGAATTAAAGGTTATAACAAACTTCTCTGCCGCCCATCAGCTCAAGGAGTTCGGGGGAGCATGTGAAGAATTGCATGGACACAACTGGAAAATCGAGGTTTACGTGACCTCTGACACCCTAAACGAGGCAGGCGTGACCATCGATTTTAGAACGCTCAAAAAGCACGTGAAGGCTGTGGTTGGAACCTTGGATCACAAGTTTTTGAACGACCTTGAACCCTTCAGGAACCAAAACCCCTCTTCAGAAAATATTGCTAGGTATGTGGCGGACCAACTCGCTCTTTCGCTGCAAGCCCTGGAAATTAAGGTGAGCCGTGTGACCGCCTGGGAGTCTGAAGACGCCTGTGCAACGTACTACCCGTAACCGATTTTGGATTGCGGAATCAGGATCCAATAGTCTCAAATGAAAGTTTCGGCAGAGCAAACTAATTGCGGATCATAGGTGACCGGCCGCAAGAACGGAAATCCGAATTCCGAGATCCATTCATTCCCCATTTTTTTCATTCCGCATTCCGCATTGCGCATTGCGCCTGGCGGCTTGAGAACATTACCCAGACAGACTGTCCTTGAAGGTGTTCCAGTTGATCAGCATGTCAGCCATGCCGTGATAAACGGAGCGGGTCTGTGGACTCACGCACCCGAGTCTTTTTATGGCCTCCTTTGCCCATTTTTCAAGCTGCGCTATTTTCTTATCAGCGTCCTTGACCTGATTGCTAATATCTGCTCCGCTCTCAATCTCCCGCTTGAACCGTGCCGGCCAGGTTTTGGCATCTGAAAGCTCTTGTAAAAGCTGGTTTGTGGTATCGTCTGTGGGCGTCATCGTTCACCTCCTTAACCACAAAGGCTTGACAGGATCTTGATTAAGCGCGTATAGTTAAGTTTGGTCCCGCTCCGCAATTGGATTGATCGCGTAGAGCAATCGCTGCCGAAATATCAATAATGTCAACTAGTTGAAGAATTTCCGAGACGAATTATGTGTGAAGCCAATGCATATCTGCTAAAGGAGTCAAGGTAGAGCTCTTCCTGGAGGCTTTAGACACTGTAGAGCCTGACGAAGGGAGGCTCCGACTCACCAGCATATTTGGTGAGCAGAAATTTGTGAGGGGCAGTACAACCCCTCAAGACGTTTTATTCTTGCTGGTGGAGCTGAGGGGGCTCGAACCCCTGACCTCATGACTGCCAGTCATGCGCTCTCCCAACTGAGCTACAGCCCCATCTAAAGTATTTACTATAACAACATGGGATTCTGCTGTCAATCTTCTTTTTGGCCTGCCTAACTCATTGCAGACCTTTGCACCATGTTCAAGTCGTGTCCGTTACAATCAATCAACTACTCGACCAATTGCGGAGTGAAGCGAAGCTAAGTTTACCCCCTCTCACCTTATGCCTGAAAAGCCACAAAGCCGCATGAGTCGTAAAGGTCTTCGTGTTGCCCGCGGTCACAAAACGGGTGTTAGAATGGACCGGGGCAAAGGTGTTGCCTCTCGCGGACGGGAGGGCAGCCATTATCCTCGTATTATGAAGATAAGGCCGAGTGCTGATGCCAGATTGAAGAAGGTGTTTGCCAGGATTGGTGTGCCTGCCAGCCAGCCTTTCAAGCCAGATCCCTTCCAACTCAAGGCGCTTGCCGCGATTCGGTGGGCAGATTGCCTGGTCTCCTCCCCAACTGGTTCCGGGAAGACCTGGATCGCCGAGGAGGCGATTGCCAGAATCCGAAAGAAAGGCGGAAAGGCATGGTATGCCTCCCCCCTTAAAGCCCTGACCAATTCAAAGTACCTTGAATTCGCAGACCGCTTCGGCCCCGAACAGGTGGGCATATTGACAGGCGACCGGAAGGAGAATGCCGACGCCCCCATTATCGTAGGGACTACCGAAATTCTGCGCAATCAGCTCTACGATGCCATGCACGAAGGTGTGGATCTCCCGGCAGATCTTGTCATCCTGGATGAGGCTCATTTCCTGGGCGACGAAGATCGGGGCGTGGTGTGGGAGGAGATCATGATCTATCTCCCTGTTCGGGTCCATCTCCTGCTCCTTTCGGCTACCATAAGAAATTCCGGACAGATTGCTGATTGGTTAGAATCGATACGGTATAAAGAATGTGTTGTGGTGGAAGAGACGGGACGGCCCGTACCCCTGTTCCCCCTGTTTTTTCACCCTTCCGGCAGACTTCTCCCTTTTATAGGTCCCAAGGGGGTGGACAAGAAGGTCAAGGCATATCTGAACACTCAGAACCCTCCGGTCCTTGCCCCTCCGCGGCGACTTCCCCCTTTTGGGGAGATCAACAGGGTTTTGAGAAAATACGATTTGCTTCCTGCCATATTCTTTCTGAAGTCCCGGGCAGACTGTGACGGTGCCCTTGAGCGTTGCGTGGATGGCCCAGACCAAGATAAAGCAGAGCGAGCCGAGTTGAACGAAAGAATTAATGAGCTGATCGAAGGACATCCACGTTTGGCAAGCTACCGACAGATGTGGCATCTGAGAAATGCCGGTGTCGCAGCTCATCACAGTGGACAGCTTCCTGCATGGAAACTTCTCATAGAACACCTGATGACCGAGGGTTTACTTGATGCCGTGTTTGCTACTTCCACGGTCGCTGCGGGCGTCAATTTTCCAGCCCGAAGCATCGTGTTCCTGAACTCGGACCGGTACAATGGCCGTGAATTTGTGCCACTGAACGCGACTGAGTTTCATCAAATGACGGGCAGAGCCGGCAGGCGGGGCAAAGACTATATTGGTTTTGCTGTGGCTATTCCCGGAAAATTCATGGACCTGCGGCTCATTGCAGACCTTTGCACCATGCCGCCCGAAGACGTGATCAGTCAGATCAAGGTCGATTTCTCTATGGTTTTGAACCTCCTTTTGTCTCATACCCCTGAAAACATAAAAGCGATCTTTCAAAGATCGTTTGGCACATACTTGAACCTGGCCAACCAGCAGCAAGGGCTTGATCGCAGGCTCAAAAAGGCCGGTCGGGCCCTGATGGCGCTCCTTCCGGAAGCTTTGTGTGCCGGACCTGAATTCGTGCTCGAATCAACCAGGAAGCGGGGCACCCTGATCCGTGAAATCTCGGATCTTAGACGCAGGCTCAAAGGACTGGAGGCAAGGGTTTCTAAGATGGCAAGCCTGGTACCGGGCCGGCTCTTCCTGGATCGGCGTGGCCGGATGTATTGTGCGATTAAACCGCAAATGAGACGGGATGAGGAGGGTGTGCTTGCTTGCCGGGTGAAACCGAGCCTTCCCACACGAGGCAAGCACGTGAAGATGAGATGGTTTCGGCCAGAAAAGGTCTTATGGATCCTCGACAGGGTGCTGAAATTGCCTCCACTAGAAGATTTACCCGGGCTGGTCGCATTGCTAACTGAAACATCACAGACCGAACCGCCACCCATTCTGGACCCTCTGCCCCTAAGAAAAGATGAGGCTTCAGCCCTCAGGCCTTTGAAGGGTCGCATCCTCTTACTTGAACAGGAGCTTGATAGCCTGATCTGCAACCAGTGCAGCTCCTTCAGGATGTGCCACGGCAAGACCAAAGGGGCCCTCAGGCCGGTGCTGGAGGATTTCGCCTGTATGTGGGATGCAGCCCACGCCGTGCGCATGCGGCTCTGGAATGGTTTTGTGAAACACCTTGAATTCCTGAAAGAGGAAGGTTTCGTAACCGAAGATGACAAACTGACCCATGATGGCATCTGGGCGTCTCAGCTAAGGCTCGACCACCCACTGATGATTGCCGAAGGGCTGCGTATGTGCATATTGCCAGATTCCGACCCGGCCTTGCTGGCAGCACTGGTGGCACCCTTTGTACACGACCGGGACATGGAGGTAAAGCTCGACGAATCAAGGATACCGAAACGGCTCTTGACGGCTTATGGCAGGATGAGAAAGGCCCTCGGCCCTCTTATGGAGCGAAAGGCTGTGCGGGGGTTTGAAGTGAGGCCGATCGCCCTGTGGCCCGCTGCTACGATTTATGCGTGGGCCAATGGGCAGCCATGGGAAAAGGTTCTGGAGATTGCGGGAATGGCAGAAGGAGACCTTGCCATGCTCGTTTCCAGAACGGCCGACAATCTAAGGCAGATTGCCTCCTTGACAAAAGTCTATCCGGCCATCGCCCAAAGCGCTGTCGAAGGTATTGCCATTATTTTCAGGGAGCCGGTTTTTATGGACTAGTCAGGATTGTTTGCGATCAGAGGGACTTCAAAGTCTCCGAGAAAATCTCGTAACTCGACGCCCCATGCAGGCAAAAGACCACCCTTTTAAGCCCTGTATCCCCTTTCAAGTAATCAATTACCGTGCCAAGCATAATCTCGGCACAACGCTCCTTCGGAAACCCGAAGATCCCCGTGCTGATGGCCGGAAACGTGATGCTGGTGAGATTGTTCTCATCAGCCACCTTGAGGCTGTTTAACGTGGCATTTTTCAACTTCTCGTCCTCGTTTCCCTCTCCCATGCGCGGGCCCACTGCATGGATCACGTGCCTGGCCTTGAGATTGCCACCGGTTGTGATCACGGCCCCTCCGACAAAGGTGCCGCCAACGGCATTGCATTCCTCCTGGATTTTAGGTCCCCCCTTCGTCCTGATGGCTCCGGCTACCCCTGCACCCAGGATGAGCTGTGCGTTGGCCGCATTGACTACTGCATCTGTGTCCATCTCGGTAATATCGCCCTGACTCACTTCAAGCACGGCGTGCCCCACTTTTTTTTCCATAAAAAACCTCCCTTTTGGATTGGGGATTCCCATCACTTCTTTTCTTTGTCTGAAAAATAGACCAACCAACCTAAATGGTCAAGAAAAAGGGCATCCTTCATTTTGCTGTTTACACTTTTTCTATAGAGACCAAAAAGTAATGTTCCGCTCCTTTGGGCTTTGATCATGATTTTGGCAACTTTAACATGTGTGTGGGACCCGCCTGCCAACGCCACGCACAACGCGGGATCAATCTGCCACCGTGTTTGGCAACGGCGGGCAGGGCGGCTTTCTATCCGCGACAATCGCGGCAAGCTCGCCCTGGCGCGACAGGGTGCAACGGGCTTATCCGATTAATCATCCAGGTCTGGGCCAGGGAATGCCGCTCCCACAAATTGGCCCAAATAATGATTGACGTCAAAAAAGTGTAAACTACTTTT